>Ga0326728_10003876_pt1 | contig 45385 bp, 40 predicted proteins | sample MB3enrmetagenome_FD_207602 | JGI IMG/M metagenome (GOLD analysis project Ga0326728, IMG submission 207602) | Lab enriched peat soil microbial communities from McLean, Ithaca, NY, United States - MB31MN | ecosystem: Environmental > Terrestrial > Soil > Wetlands > Peat | place: USA: New York...
GATTGGAACCAAAGGAACTTCACCAACGGGACATTCCGGCACACATCCGGGCGGAATGCGTGTCGGCGGAGAGTCGAGAAACCATTCTGCCGTCAAAGTCGCCCTGGAGCGGCGCTACCGTGATTATTCACAGGAAGGCCCCCTGACCCAGTCTCAAATGGGCGAGGCGCTCAAAAGGCTGCGCCGCATGGCGCCCACCGGGCCAAAAGATATTGTAAACGTTGACAAGACCATCTATGAAACCATGCGCAATGCCGGGGAAATCGATATTATCTTCGACCGCCGCCTGGCCGACCGCCTGAAGGTTGTGCTTCTGATTGACAACGGCGGCTGGTCCATGGACCCGTATATTGATGTTGTCCAGACTCTTTTTCATTACGCCGGTTCTCAATTTAAGGATTTAAAAATTTATTTTTTCCATAACACAATCTACAGCCGTGTCTGGTCAGATCCGCAAAGATACTATAAACCGCAGGATGTTGACGATTTTATTCGCTGGGATCCGGAAACCCGTTTTATAATTGTGGGGGACGCCAACATGGCTCCTTATGAATTGGTTCATCCCAACGGAGCTATTTACATAGACGCGAAACAAACGGGCGTTAGTTTAGAACGCCTGAAATCCCTGGCCGGAACTTTCCGCCACAGTGTCTGGTTAAATCCAATGTCGGTTCAGGAATGGCGCTACAGCAGGACAACGGAAATAATCCGTCAGGTTTTTCCCATGTTCGAACTTACTCTCGACGGTCTGGAAAAAGCTGTGCAGTACTTAACATCCGCGTCATAGGAATAAAGAACACTTCATTTGAAACAATCCTTAAGCTTAAAGAAAGACTTAAATAAAGGCTGTTTAATTATGCAGACTTAGTGTATAATTAATCAATAAATCCAGAAGCTGTCATCCTTCGATTATAATGAAAACTGCCGAAGCTGATATGATCGCTGATGGCATATGGTCATATATAATGAGGGTATAATGCTGATTGACAGGGAGAAAGCTTTTCGGGAACTGGATATGTCGGAAGATCTGTATAATGAATTGTTGAATATGTTTATAGAACAGACAGAATCGGCCTTGAAAACACTGGAGAAAATCATAGATAATAAAAATTATGAAGAAATCCGGAAAAGCGCTCATCTGATTCACGGCTCGGCCGGAAACCTGCGCATTGAAGGAATTCAATCAATAGCAAAAGAAGTAGAAATAGGATCGGTAGAAAAACAGGACATTAATATTCTGAAAAGCAATATCGGAAAACTGAGGGCCGCTTTTGAGGAAGTCAGAAAGGAGGTGCGCGGTGTCTGAGGCTAAAAGAATTCTGGCTGTCGATGACGACAGAATTTTTTTGAAGATAGTGGAGCATGATCTGACCAAAAACGGGTTTTCCGTTATAACGGCGCAAAGCGGGGAAGAAGGCATATTGCTTGCAAAAACAGAAAGTCCCGATTTAATATTACTTGATATTCAAATGCCTAATATTGAAGGGGGAGAGGTCGTGGAGATATTACAGGAAAGCCTTCAGACACAGGATATTCCCATAATTTTTGTTACAGCATTATTATCCAAAGATGAAGAGATAAAACGCAAGAACATTATCGGCGGTCATTATTTTTTGTCCAAACCGTATAAAATAGAGGAATTGCTGGAAAAAATAGATAAGTATTTAGGTTAATCCATATGTTTACGATTGTTTGGTTAAAATGATCCGGAACCCTGATTAAATCAATGAACTTTTAACATAAAGGTAAAATAATTACGATGAAGACTATAGCAATAATAGCGCATGACGGAAAAAAAGCGGAAATGGTTGCTTTTGTAAAAGACAACTTTGAAATACTGAAAAAATATAACCTGATTGCTACAGGTTCAACGGGCAGCCATATTGAAAAAGCGGGGCTGAAAGTTGAGAAGAAAAAATCAGGCCCTCTCGGCGGCGATGCCCAGATTGCATCCGACGTGGTTGATGGAAAAATTCAGGCGGTTATATTCCTGCGCGACCCGTTGGGAAACCATCCGCATGATCCCGATATTTTTATGCTGATGCGTATATGTGATGTTCATAATATCCCATTGGCGACCAATACGGCCACGGCATATCTGATTATTAAATCTTTGGAAGAATGCTTTACGTCGTAATCACTAAAGTCACTGTGCCCCATATGTTGCATGTCAATATTTAATTGACATGCAACATATCGTATTATAATTCTCTTTTGTTAGAATCTTTATCTTATATCAAAGGAAGGAATTCAATAATGATCAGTCAGGACGCGAAAAATGTCATAGCCTTTATGGCCAAAATGAAAGTACCGGATATTCGTGAACTTCCTATCGAGCTTTGCCGTAAGGGGCTGGCGGATATGATGTCGTTTTCCATGCCGCCCGCGGGATGCAAAATCGAAAAGGTAAACGCCGGGGGCACCGATGCGTTGTGGGTGGACGCTTCCGGCAATGACGACAAAGCAACCATTTTGTATCTTCATGGCGGAGGTTACACGATGGGGTCTGCTCAGACACACGCAGCTTTTGCCGGCGCGTTAAGCGATTTATCACAAGTCAGAGTTTTATCGGTGGACTACCGTCTCGCTCCGGAAGACCCCCATCCCGCTGCTGTTAAGGACGCTGCCGCCGCGTATCGCTGGTTACTGAAACAGGGCGTGTCCGCGAAGTCCATTGTCATTGGAGGCGATTCGGCCGGCGGAGGCCTGACATTCGCGACCATGCTGGAACTCAAAGGGAAGGGCGATCCACTGCCTGAGGCCGCCTTTGCCATATCGCCGTGGGTTGATCTCGCCGCTACAGGGGAAACAGTTGTGACAAAAGCTGAAGTTGATCCCATAATAAGCGAAGCGGGGTTGTATTATATGGCTTCTCTATACGCGGGGGATGTGGATTTGCGCTCGCCGCTGATTTCTCCTTTATACGCGGATTTGAATGGTTTGCCCCCGGTGCTGATTCACGTGGGAACAAACGAAATGCTGCTTGACGATTCAAGACGCATGGCAGGGGCGCTCAGGCGCGCCGGTGTTGATTGCGTGCTTAAAGAATGGAAAGATCTCTTTCACGTTTTTCACGCGGTTACAGGCCTGTCCGAAGCAAGGAAAGCGAACAAAGAAATAGCGGCCTTCATCAGAAGCCATATTTGCAAAGGTTAATGACTGTCTTAATTCAGAGACACAAATCGCATCTTCATATCCTTTACAGGCTGTTGTGTCACGAAGTGGCGGAGGCGGATATTGGGGGGTCTGATTCCCGATCGGTTCAAATTATTAAATCCCTTTTTTTGCGGTCAATGTTTCCTTGACATACAAATCCGTTCTTCCTATACTTCCTTAACTTAACGCAGGAGGTGGGATAAAGATGAAAAGCGATACTTTTACCTTTAAAACGTCGGATGGGATTCAGATATTCACTTACAGATGGGTGCCGGATGAAGCTTCTGCTGTTAAGGCTGTTGTCCAGATAGCTCATGGAATGGCGGAACATGCGGGCCGATACGAGCGCTTTGCCGACGCGCTGACAAAAGCGGGATATGCCGTATACGCGAACGATCACCGGGGACACGGAAAAACCGCCGGTTCGCAGGATAATATCGGTTACTTCGCTGACGAAAACGGTTGGGAAAAAGTTGTGGAAGACATGCACACACTGACCGGCATCATAAAAAAAGAAAATCCGAATAAACCGTTTTTTCTCTTCGGCCACAGCATGGGTTCATTCCTCTCACGCCACTACACTATGCTTTACGCAAGCGAGCTTACCGGGCTTATTCTTTCAGGCACAGGCGGCGATCCGGGCGCTATCGGGAAGATAGGCCTTTTTGTCGCGAAAATGGATGCCATGTTTCACGGGAGAAAAGCAAAAAGCGAAATTATGAACAAGCTTTCCTTCGGCGCTTTCAATAGCGCGTTCAAACCCAACCGGACAGATTATGACTGGCTTAGCAGCGATAACGCCGAGGTGGATAAGTATATCAATGATCCATGGTGCGGAGGGGTTTTCACAGCAGGTTTTTTCTGTGACATGCTGGGAGGCCTTAGTTTCATCAACAACAAGGAAAATATCGGAAAGATTCCGAAGAACCTGCCCATTTATCTCTTCTCCGGCGCGAAAGACCCCGTGGGCGCCAATACAAAAGGCGTGAATCAGGTATACAATTCGCTAAAAAACGCGGGTATCGGCGATTTGACTCTCAAATTCTACGAAAACGGACGGCACGAATCGCTCAATGAGATTAATCGTGATGAAGTATTTCGGGATGTGATTGCCTGGCTCGATAAGCACACCTGAGCGGCCTGGCTTAAAACGACATTTTACAATTCACCGGCGGGAGGTTGTAAAGATTTTATGAGAGAAGATCATATCAAAGGTGATAATTTCATGAAAAATCGGTTAGGCCGTAGATCATTTCTAAAAAAAGTTACCGCGTTTCTGGGCGGCATAACCGTAATGAATTGGAGTTTGTTTCCATTCAAAAGCGTTGCGGCCGCTATAAACGGAAATAATAATCCCCGAAAGCTCATCTTCATTGCCATTGATGCCCTTCACCCGAAATACTTCGGACTTGATGCCAGAGGTCTGCCGGGAGGCAGCGAAGGCAACTGGCTGATGCCCAATATTAACGCCTTCCTGAAAAAGTCGTTATGGTATAAAAATGCCCGGTCATTTCTTCCCGCGGCAACGGACATGAATCATTTAAACGCGCTGGCGGGAACCTCTTCCGGACAGAGCGGTATTATCAGCGTCTGGGCGCAGCCCACCGGATGGGATGACAACGGTGATGCCGTAATCACCCGCACCAGCATGTCTTTTGCCAGAGATGACAAGGGCAGGCCGGTGGATACCCTCTTTAGGGCATGGAAGCGGCGGTGGCCTGAATCCAAAACCATGCTTATTACCGGTAAGGAATGGGTGGGGGAGATGTTCCGTGGAAACGGAAACACATCGTCAGGCATTGATATTCTGGTAACAGGCACGGATCATCCCTACTATTTAAAACCTCCGCAAAAGGAAAGCATGGCGCACCCTGACACGGACACGAATGCGGCCTGCGAACCGGAATCGGGGCATCTCGGATTTTTCGGGAAATCCATGAGCCCAAGCAGCATCATGACGCGGCTCTTTACGGGTCAGGGCGGCCAGCTGACATGGCAGATGGAAAATTTCCCAGAACATTTTCCGCATGACAGATGGATCGTAGATTCGGCTTTGGAAATATTCAATCGCGAAGCGCCCGATATGGCCTATATCCTGCTTGCCCAGTGCGACGACGCGGGGCATACCATCGGGTCCGCGTGGGATCCGTCGGAGTTTGTCAATATCGATCCGCCATTCCAACCGCCATATGGATGTGAAAACAAGTCCGAATATCAGCTGGTCAGCAGCAGGAACAAGCTTCTTTTCAAAGAATCCATCATGGATGTCATCCGGGATGTGGATATACAATTCGGGCGCCTTATAGACGGATTGAAGCGGCAGGGTGTGCTTGATAACGCGAATATCATTCTCCTGAGTGACCACTCCGCGGTGAATCATCTTTATACCGAAGATTTTTCCTCCACCGATTGCGTGGGTATTCTTGAGAGTGCCGGGATAATCGGGAAGGGTGGACCGGAAAAAAAGGATATGTATTCCTTCAGCGTGAGCAGTTATGGGGTTTTATACTGGCGCGAAAATAAGGAAAATGTCGCCAGGGCGAAGGAAGTATTATTGGCTCACAAGGCGCTCAATCCCCAGACCCAAAAAGAAGAATGTCCGTGGTGGGTTTTGGACCGGTCGGATATGAAAAACGGCGTGAATGAAGTATGTCTGCCCGGCGAACTCTATCATCACTACTATGTAGATATTGATAAGGAGAAGACCATCATCTGGCCCGATCTCATAATCCTTGCGAAAAACGGCTGGCAGATTCCTGTTTATAATGGACAGATTCCCAATGTCGGTATCAAAGCGCCGAAATGGTCGCCTGCCTGGCGCGTTTATAATGGCGGTCACGGATCGGTTGATACGCTTCCCATTGTTGCCGCGTTATCGATACCCGGCGGGAAGAAGGGCATACATGATAGACATATCCGTATCGCGGATCTGGGCGTTACAGCGGCGGCTCTGTCGGGATTAAAATTGCAGAGCACCACTGTCGGTAAAGACTTAAGCAGGGATCTGGTTTGAGAATGATGATGTTTCTATGGCGCTTTTTTATCATGCAGGTTCTACTACTGGAATGAATACAACGTTAGTGTAATCGCGGTAAAAAGAGCCTGATTTTTCAATGGACCGAAACGTCGTAACCTCATGCAATCTATCAGGAAGCCGGATGTGCCTTCTTAAATATTACTGACACGAACCGTTATCAATAAAAATATAGCTTGACTAATATCCGCAATTGAAGTAGAATATTCATAACTTCGGATATTTAGATATAAAGATGCGAAGGAAAGAGTTGAATTTAGACATTTTGAAGCACGCAGGTTAGCCACCAGGTACTTTAGGGTCTTGGTGGCTTTTATAGTTCTATCATAGTGCTGATTCGACTTTTGGAAATTCTAAGAAAGGAGGATATGCATTATGGCACAAGGTAAAGTAAAGTGGTTCAACGAACGCAAGGGTTTCGGCTTCATCGAAAAAGAAGAAGGCGGAGATGTTTTTGTACATTTTAGCGCCATTCAGGCCAGCGGCTTCAAGACGTTAAATGAGGGCCAGCTTGTCAGTTTTGATGTTGTCGAAGGCAAAAAAGGCCAGGAAGCGGAAAACGTTAAACCTGTCTAGTTTTTGTTGAAAACTAAAAAAAATGAGCACTCTGTGTAGAGAAATCTACCGGAGTGCTTTTTTTATATGTCCCGACCCCTATCATTGACTTTAAAGACAGTGTCCAATTAAGTCTTGTATCTATTATTGACTTGACCTACCATTCCTCAGTTTTCGACAAGGTATCAATTTAAGAATTATCACTTGAAAGGTGAAACGAAAAAATCAGCAGTGAACGTAGCGAGTCCGCTGAATTTGTCTTGTGTTCAGGCTACTTTTTGTGAATTACATTGACCATTTTCTCGATCGCTATAGAAAATTGAATAAGCTCATCTTTGCTAAGTATCATTGTTGGATGATACTTCTCAGGGGTCCATTGAGCCTTTATAATGTATTGATGCTCACCCGTTGCTGGATTTTGATCTTCCAGAAAATCTAAGACTCGACTTCTGTGTTTTGTAGTACTTAGGTCGATCGTTACATAATTATACGTCGTTCCGAATTTATCATATTGATCAAATTTAATCATTATTTCTCCTTTCTTTATTTTACTAAGCAACCTTAATGAAAAGCTAAGCCGCAGCGACCCAGAGGACTGCTATCGGCTTGAGCGGCTGGTTGGCCAATATTTTAAATTCAATTCTTAATAAATTCTTCTACTGATATTGATTTTTCCTTAAGCCTATTTATCAATTCTTCGCGAATCTTGTTATAATTCTTTTTGTTGCGCTCTAAGCGATTTTTTCCCAGTACATAAGGGGGACCACCATAAGTGAGCGAATCATTGCCATAATCATCTGATGTCATTACCTCAATCTTATTATTACAAAACTTATCAATGGTTTCATTTTCGAGAATTGATTTCGGTGATGGATGAAGACCCCAAATTGCTAAATCTCTATATACTTCGTAACCTAAGAGAAGGTCATAGAATTCAATTGTCGTTTTTGTTATGTTGTCTCCTACAGATTTGACAACTTGTCTTGTTAAGAATTCTATATTTGCTGTTGCGCTTGAAAGAGAGGAAAAAAGATCACCTACTCTTTTTGCTTCACCTTCAGTAGTGAGAAATCTATATAGCATACCTGACCATTGTTGCTTTAGATAATGTTGAATCTCCTCAAAATCAGAGAAGGGAAATAAGGCATTGTTTATTGATTGTCCTTGAACCTCCTCAATAAAATCAAAAATTTTTGTTGAATCGACAGCCGGATATGTGATTTTTCTAGGATCTAAAGATTTATTTTCTTTATTGGACAAGAAAAGTCGAAAATGTTCATGCACCGATCTTTCAACGAGCGTAAAAATTGGTATTTTTGATTTTACTGCCTCTTGATATTCAGCATTAGTAATAGATTTTTCTGTTTCTTTATATTTACCACCATAACGTCCACCAATAATCAAAACAAAAAGCTGACTAGCAGGAACTTCGACAAGACAAGCATCTTGTATATTGAGTGATGGATCGTAAAACACAGCACCTTCTTCGCTAAGCACTGGTTCATAACCTAAGTTTCGGATAAAAAACTTCAGGTTTTCACGAATATACTTGAGATCATAACATGTGGAACTCACAAAGACTCTAGGCGCTGGCATATATTTTTAATTCCTTTCTAATTGTGAATTAAAAAGTGCTGTCTAATGTTTATATGGTTTTTAAATAATACACATTTTGTAAGACTTTGCTTGTTTATGGTAAACTATAAAATTATAGGTCTTTTATGTCAATTAAATATTTATTACAGATTGAAAGAAAGTATTCTAGTGAACAATCCTAAATGCTCACTTTCAGGAGGAAGTTAGAAATAAAAAAAAATAGATTATTGATTTTTTGAAAGTGACAAAACGACGGAATTGCAGGTTTCTCTTATCAATCCACAGTATTTGATGGTCGTCAGAAAGAGCTGGTCTGGCAAAACTGGACAGGTGCATAAGTGAGGAAATTGCTCTATAATGTTCCCCAGGAGGATCAAAACATGAGCAAAAGACCAAGAAGGAATCATGCACCGGCATTCAAAGCGAGGGTAGCGTTGGACGCGCTAAAAGGAAATCAGACGATTATTGAGCTATCTGAGCGATACCAAGTACATCCGAACCAGATAACAGACTGGAAGAAGCAGCTTTTGGAACATGCAGCGGAAGTATTCAATAAAGATCGGCCAACGGATCAAGGGCCAAACGTCAAAGATCTTCATGCAAAGATCGGTCAACTGTCGATGGAGAATGATTTTTTATCAGTCGCGCTCGGTCGCATCGGCGATGCGAGCGTAAAGAAATGATTGATAAGGAGGATTCTCTTCCTGTGACACGTCAATGCGAGATTCTGGAACTTTCGCGATCCGGCATTTATTACACCCCTGTTCCCATCAGTGCCAGGGATATGGAGCTGATGCGCCAGATCGACGAGATTCATCTGATGTATCCGTTCTATGGCAGCCGCAATATCCGCAATGAACTGTGTGGCAAGGGCTATGCCATTGGACGTGATCGTGTACGCCGTCTGATGAGACGGATGGGCATAGAGGCGCTCTATGTGAAGCCGAGACTATCCCTGTCTCATCCTAGGCAGGTCAAGTATCCTTATCTTCTTCGTGGTCTTGAGATCACAAAGGCGAATCATGTCTGGTCTACCGACATCACCTATATTCCCATGGCCAGAGGCTTTTGTTATCTGGTGGCCATTATGGACTGGGCTAGTCGAATGGTTCTGGCCTGGCGGCTGTCCAATACTCTGGACAGTGCGTTCTGCGTAGACGCTTTAGAAGAGGCTATCACAAAATATGGTTGTCCGGATATATTCAACACGGATCAGGGCAGTCAGTTCACAGCAGAAGCATTTACGAACATCCTTCGTTCAAACAGTATTGGCATCAGTATGGATGGCAAGGGCCGCTGGAGAGACAATGTCTTTATCGAACGGTTATGGAAGAGCGTCAAGTACGAGGACATTTATCTTAAAGCCTATGCGTCCATGTCGGAGGTGAAGAAAGGGCTTACCAACTACTTCAAGTTTTACAACGAGAAAAGATGGCATAATAACTTTGACAAAAAGACTCCGGCTATGGTTTACTTCAACACACTATCGCAGAAACAGGCTGCGGCATGAATCTTAACACAGGGCAACTTCCCACTTATAAATCCCTGTTCCCTGTCCTAAGAACCCAGACCACCTGTGAATTGGAGGATTACCATTTGAATTGTGGTAACATTACAAATGCCGAAAAGTGTTTTAAAACCTGCAAGCTCAAATCCATAGGATAGCCCTACACAGCCACAATGCTCTATTATATTCTTCTTTTTCACTTAATTTATTGAGGTAGTGCAACGTAAAGAAAGTTTTCACACATGCTTGCATAGCCTTGTCTCATTTTTCTTTGTTCCCACTTTTTTAAGTTGGGCTTTGACACTTTTTCAGGCTGTCCTTTTATGCCTTCCCAAAATCTGCTATCAAGGTCACATTTATACGTACCAGATTTTGATATGTTAGGTATCATACCATCTGGTATGTTGCGACCCTGTGTCTTAAATGGAATTATGAAACCAGCTATAGTTCCTTGTTTTTGCAATTTAGCAGGTATAACACACCAATAAACTTCCCATTTTGCTTTCTGTGCAAGGCTATCGATTAGATATAAACTAGATGATGAATTTTTGTTACGAATACATATTACCGCTATCTTTTGAGGAAAAAGTTCAAAAAATAATCTCCTCGTGACGGCTTGTTCAGAAACATGAAATTCTTTTGCAAGCAAGGGTATTAGATGTAATGACGGAATTAATTGTTCTTTGAAATTATTTGATGAATAATTGGTTTCTAAAAAATTTAGAAAAAATTTACGGGGCAATAATAGACTTGCTGCAAACCGATCGCAAAGATATTCTATATTAGGATCTCTGCCTTTATTTAATTGTAAAGAACTCAATGGTAAATTATCACTACTTGGTTTAATCCAGTATGTATGCCCAATTTCGTGGGCTATTGCAAACCGGAGTCTATGTTCCGGTAAATTCTCATTATAATAAATTACATATTTATCTCCGTTGGGGATTACATAAGCGTCTTCACCAGCAATTCTATTGGTTATAGGCACAAGATCGTGAATTTTACATTCGCGCATAAGTTTTGGTGTAAAGTTTACAAAATTTGTATTCGATAACCCTAAATGCGCTATGCGTTCAGCTTCATTATCTATCCAGAGATATAAATTGCTTGTATTCAGCTTTTTTTCCATATCTTTTATTAAATATGGATTGACTTCACGTTCTGGCATAAAATTGTTTGTTTATCTTTGGTTTAAGAAAAATATGTTTTTATAGCACTTTTCATCTGATCCTGAAATGTCTTTGACTTATCTCCGCTTGTTCTAAGAGTTCTCAAATATTTTATGGTTCGATCAATACGTCTAGTATATTCAGGTGGAGAAAAGGATTGTAAATTTTCATAATTTTTCAGACCATAGATGATGGCATCTCTAAGGTAATTCTCTTCTTTAAAATCTTTATCCTTTTCTGAACTTTTAAAATATAGTTCACATGCACCTTTAAGCAATGACATTTGCTTTTCAGAAAGATCGGGTTTGTGGATTACATATATTCGCCATAATGCCTTATGAGCATCTATTATTTCGCTAAGTCGCGGTTTAAGTAACTTATCTTTAACGTTTTCAAGCGTGATAGGTTGTCCATTCCAAATAACTTTTGTATGTGCAACTTTCATATTCATATCACGAGGCGGTGCGTAAATAAGCACGTCTCCTGATTCTGCTCCAATTTCATCAGCGATTTGGTCTTCTAAACTTCTTCGACTTTCTGGATTTATGTAAAGTGCATGAATTTTCTCTTCTATGCTATCAGCATGATCATGAAGCTGAATACTTTGAAAATCATCCCAATTAAAATGATCAAATTGTTTATGCAAACGGCGTTCAATGAAAGCCTCTGTCAATTTCTTTGTTAAAGGTGGTCCATCTTTTTTCATAGTATATAACAATATTTCATCAGTCATATCCCACAAATTTTCTTCTTTCACATTTTCAGATATTATCATTTCTTGTAACGCACGGCCAAGCATAGCACCACTTATTACCTTGGCATGATGAAAATAAACTCGTTCTGCCAGAATGTATCTAGCTTCTAAAAGTCTTGTAAGATCGGTTAGCGTGTCGCGTCTGGGTATCCTCTCATTATCTTTCCATAGTCTAACAAAGACTCTTCTTTTATCATCTCCGTCCATTTTTCTTAAATAAAGAAAATTTATAAAGCGATATTCGATTGAACAGCCGAGATCGCAGAAATAATTATCACGCATTATATAATCGAGAAGGTCTGCACATACTGTGTTACTAACTAGGTCGTAAATAAATGCATCATCATTTTTAAGCTCACTCCATGCTTTTAATTTATCCCATTCTTTTGTTAGCTGCTCTTCAAGGCCTTTCATCCTTTCTTCCCATTTTTTTCCTTCTTCCCAGATAAATATGGCCATAAAGCGATCGTAAATATCCTTTCCCATATTTTCCACTATTAGCTTTCCTATTTTGCTGTCAGGTCCAAGGAATCTTAAGATTCTTCGTGGGTTCTTATCATGTCGTATTATTAAGCATAGTTCATCTTCTATTGTGTGCCCAAAGGGTATATGACATATATCATGCAATAAAGCATAAAGTCTTGAAATGACTTCTTGTTGATACGAGATATTTTTTTCGTCGCCCTTATTATGCGCATTAGTTCTAATGGATTGGATCATTTTATCAGCCATTGCAAGCGTACCAAGTGAATGATCAAATCTCGTATGAAGCGCCGTTGGATACACGTGCAGAACATTTCCTAGTTGCCGAATGCCCCTCAACCGTTGAAAATCACTAGTATCAATTATTTTTTTTTCAAGTTCAGTAATATAAACATCGCCCGTTGGTGCAATTCGGACGATTTTTTTGGGGATTATAGATTTTTTAGTTTCTGCCATTACTTCTTGTGGTTTCTCATATTGTTTTTTTTCATCATGTTGTTCAGACAAGAAGCTCTCTTGACTTTGTACTGATGATCCTTTCTCTTTTTGTTTCATAATACTGCCCCCTTCTAAAATATTGACCTATTCGTAATATTTATACCACATGTTAAGTTAAAGTTCAGTCATTTTTAATTATTTCCGATTGAAAGTTGTATTATTACCAAGACTAGCAGCTTGAGGCTTACAGGAAGAACTAAACAACATTCAGAGCATAAAACTAGCTGAATTGTTTGGTTCGGTATGTGTTGTTAAACTTCCTGAATTGTCAGAAATCCAAGGAAAAATCCATCCTAAGCATATTAAAATACAGCTTCCCGTTCATATTTAAATCTAATGAAATTTATATTGACACCTATAAAAAAACAAGTTATATAGTTTAAAAATATATAAACTAGTAAACTATGGGCGAACAGAGAATTTAATTACGATGCAGATATTCATGCCAATCCTTTGGCGATTAATGGAGGAAAGATGAAAAGCATTTTTAAACTTCAGGCGGATATTTGTAAAATATTTGCCAATGACAAACGTCTGGAAATTATTAATTTACTTAAAGGCAAAGAGATATCCAATCAGGAAATTATGCGCGAAACCGGTTTAAACAAGGTTAGCATGACGCAGCATATGAATGTGTTGAAATCAAAGGGAGTTATTATATCACGGCGCGAAGGGCAGCAATTGTTTTATTCGATTGCCAATCCCAAAATAATTCAGGCCTGCAATTTAATGCGGGAAGTATTGGTGGAGCAGCATACTGAAAGAGGAAAAGTTGTTTCCGGTTTGCTTGACGCGTCCAATGATAAATCGAATAATAAATCTGTAAAACGCAAAACTGCCGCAAAGCATAAATAAATGTGTAATCGTTATTTTTGTTGTTCTTAAGTTTCGATGCGGCCCGAAATTATTTATAAGAAGGGGTATTGGAAACATTCGCACCACAATATTCCATCATATCTATAATCGAATACTTTAAAGGAAAAAAAGGGGAGGGATGAGTTATGAAAAAAGTCATTACATTTATTTCAATGAGTATCGTTTCCATAGCGCTGATGGCGAGCAGCGCTTACGCAACCAACGGCATGCGGTTGATTGGTTTCGGTCCGGTGCAGGATTCCATGGGCGGCGTCAGTGTGGGAGTTCCTCTGGATGCCGCCTCGATTTTGACAAATCCGGCGGGCATGAGCTTTTTGCCGGGAAGAATTGATTTTGGCGCGTCATATTTCAAGCCTTCGGTGCAATACAACGCAACGGAATCCCCAGGTTTGGGCGGGGCAGTGGTAAATCGTAACGGGGCGGTAATCGATTCGGATAGAAGTGGCTCACCGGTGCCTGCCTTTGGTCTTATTATTCCGCTCAACGATAGCTTGAAATTCGGTATTGGAGCCTATGGTGTCGCAGGTATGGGTGTGGATTACAAAAGTAATCTTTACAGCGGAGTAACCTATACATCCTATTCACAGATGCGGTTTGCGCCGGGTCTTTCTTATAAGATCAACGATATGATATCTGTAGGAGCTGTTGTTAATATTATGTACGCCACTATGGAATTTGACGTAGCCAGCGGTTTTGGTCAACAGCCTCATATGGGAGCATCTTCTTTCGGATATGGGGCTACATTGGGCGTGTTGATAAAACCTATCGATATGATTCAGATCGGACTTGCTTATGAAACAAGAAGTTATTTCCAGGATTTTGAATTTAACACCAGTGCCGGTGTTGATAAGATAGATTTTGATCAGCCTGAAATAGCTACTATAGGATTTGGTGTAAAGCCAATCAAAGACCTTTTAATCGGCTTCGATGTTGAGTGGATAAATTGGTCGGAAACAAATGGAACGAACATGCCCAAGTATGATCAAAATTCCAGTGGAGCCCTGCCCTGGAATCTCAATTGGTCTGACCAGTTTGTCTACAAGCTTGGAGTTCAGTATACAGTTAATTCAGTGCTGACTTTGAGGGCCGGTTATAACTACGGGAAAATGCCGCTCGATAGCGGACGGGCATTCGAAAATATCGCGTTCCCGGCTGTTTCGGAGCAACACTTTACAGCGGGTGTCGGACTAAACCTAACCAAAAAGCTGACGCTTAATATTGGCGGGATGTATTCACCGACTGTAAAAATTACCGGTTCCAATGCGGGATATCCGCCTGCGGGTCAGGCTATTGCCAATTATGATACGGAAATGTCTCAATACTCCATTGATATGGGACTCGCGTACACTTTTTAAACTTTGTTGATTGACGCGCAAGATTTTCTACCGCGTTAATCAAAACAGCGCGTCGAAATATGCTGAGTATATAAAATTAGCACAACCTTATGACACTAAAATAACTGGGGATTATCCAATGGATGGGACACACAAAGAATTTTTAGAAAATAGATTTGGCAATCGCGTTAATTTTAACGGGATGGAACGTGTATTATACAGCCATGATATCGCGGCAATACCATCTCTGGTTTCGCCGCTGATCGGCAAAACTGTCCCCGATGCCGTTGTTCAGCCGCAGAATGAAGAGGAACTTGTCGATCTCGTTAATTGGGCGCGGCAGAATAATATTGCTCTTACGCCGCGGGCGAAAGCGTCATCCGGATATGGCGGTGTTTTGCCGGTTAAGCAGGGCGTTGTTGTCGATTTCTTCCGCATGAATCACATCCTGTCCATCGACAAGCAGAATCAAACAGTTACATGCCAGGCCGGCGTCGTATGGGAGAAAGTTGATGCGGCGCTCGCCAAAGAGGGATTCACCGTCAATCTTTATCCGTCCAGTTATCCCGGTTCGACTGTGGGCGGCTGGCTGGCGCAGGGCGGCGCCGGTTTCGGGTCTTATCAATACGGATGGTTTCGGGAAAATGTCGTTTCCGCCCGTGTGGTTCTACCTGATGGTTCGGTTCGTGTTTTTGAAGGTTCTGATTTGGATTTAATTGCCGATGCGGAAGGAACAACCGGTTTTATTATAGATCTGACGATGAAAGTCCAGCTTGATGAAAAGCTGGAAGTTATTGCCATAGGCTGTCCGGAAGCAGATGCTCTGCAGCGTATTGTTGAAGATATTATCAACGCGGATTTGCCTTTATGGTCTTTGGTATTTATCAATCCCCGAATGGCGGAAATGAAAAACCGTTCACCGTTGATGGAGCACAACGGACATCCGATAGAAGAAAGGGTTCTCCTTCCTGCCGCCTACGTTGCGACTCTGGCTTTCTGGAAAAAAGATAAATCCCAAATTATGCAAAAGATGCCGGAGATACTGCGCCGCTGCCAGGGAGAAATTCTCAGCGAGCGCATTGCGGAACATGAATGGAAAAACCGTTTCAAAATCATGGTTGTTAAACGTCTTGGCCCGAGCCTTGTGCCGGCTGAAGTTGTTATACCTTTGTCAAATCTCGGCCGTTTTATGGCGGAAGTTGAAAATAAAATCCAGCAACCGGTTGTTAAAGAAGGAACTGTTATCCGCAAGGGTAAGGACGGAAAACCGGAAGTTGTTATTCTGGGATTTATTCCCGCCGATCAGCGTAAGTTCAGTTACAATTTTGTATTTGCCCTTTCTTTGTCAATCATGAAAATTGCCGAAAGAAATGGCGGACGCGCTTATTCAACCGGTTTGTATTTTAAGTCCAAAGCCGCAAAAGTACTGGGCAAAGACCGCCTGGCCAGATTAAAATCATTTAAGCATCAGGTAGACGATAAAGGAATATTCAATCCCGGAAAAGTAATCGGATACAGTGTCATGGACAGCGCCATGAGTATCGGCTCCGCTATGGAGCCTCTGATCAGGCCGTTCGGTAATTATGTCATTACGCATATCGGCGAACGAAAAAGTTATCCTTTAAGCGATATTCCGGCGGATGTTGTCTGGTATGCCTATAGCTGCTCGCAGTGCGGTTATTGCGTGGAAGAATGCGATCAGTTTTATGGCCGTGGCTGGGAAAGCCAGAGTCCCCGTGGCAAATGGTACTGGTTGAGGGAGTATCTGGAGGGAAGGGCGAAGTGGAATCAGGCTCAGGTCGATACCTTTCTGGTTTGCACAACCTGTGAGCTCTGTAATCTGCGCTGTTCGGCAGCCCTGCCTATCGAACCTTCGTGGATGAAGCTTCGGGGCAAGCTGATTGATCAGGAAAAGAGAATGACATTCCCGCCTTTTGAAATGATGGCCGAAGCGTTGCGTAACGAAGGCAATATCTGGGCCGGTTACCGCAAAAACAGGTCCGCCTGGTTTCCCGAAGATCTCAAGGAAAAACATGGTCCCGGCCAAAAAGCGCCTGCGGTTTATTTTGCGGGATGCACGGCAAGCTATGTGGAGCACGATATTGCCATCGCCACAGTCCGGTTACTGGATAAGGCGGGCGTGGATTTTACTTATGCCGGTAATCCCGAGAACTGTTGCGGCACTCCAATGCTTGTGGCCGGCAAATGGGAACTCTTTGCCGATATCATGAAGAAAAATATCGCGGTCGTAAAGCATACCGGTGCGGATACGGTTATTTCTTCATGTCCAGCCTGCGACATGATGTGGCGAGTCGTTTATCCCGAATGGGCGAAGAAACTGGGCATTGAATACGATATAAAGGCCAGACATTACTCCGAAGTTGTCGCCGAGAAGATCAAATCCGGTGAATTCGTATTTCCAGCCAATAATATGAAACCTGTTACCGTTACGTGGCATGACTCCTGTCACATCGGTAGAGCATCCGGAGTTTATGAACCGCCTCGCGATATGATTAAGGCGATCCCCAATGTCGATTTTGTGGAAATGAAACATAATCGGGAAAAAGGGCATTGCTGCGGCAGTGTTCTAACCTTGATTAAGGATCCGCCGATTGCCGCAGATATCGGCAAAACAAGGCTTGATGACGCGATCGAAAACGGCGCGCAAAAAGTATTGGCTCTTTGTCCGTGCTGTCAGGTTCAATTGCGCATCACGGCAAAAAAGAAAAATATGCCGCTGGAGATTGTCGATCTGGCCCACTTTGCCGGTAATGCCCTAGGTTATGAATTCCCCGATCCCAATCCGGATGTGCACAGCCAATGGGGTGTTTTCGATGCCTTCATTTCGCTTATGACACCGCAGGGATTTGCCGATCTAATGGGTACCATGTGGCCGGAGTTGATTGACGCCATGCCTTTCGGGATGGGGCCGATGATGAGAGCCATGGGGAAGATTCCCGGAGCGCTGACTTTAATGAAACCCATGTTTCCCGTTTTGTTTCCGATACTATTGCCGATGATGATGCCGAAGGTCATGCCGGTTATGCTTAAGCGGGTTGCCGCGCAAATTGCTATGCCCGATTATATGCTCGAACAGATGCCGGAGCTGATGCCCAAGGTCATGGACAACCTGATGCCGCATATGATTGGCGATGTTGTGCCGCTGGTTACACAGCCGATGATTGACTATCTCAGAGGCAAAACCAAATAGATTCGTCAATGACAATGTGGATTGCAATTCTCCGTTTTATTGCGCCGAGAAGGTTACAATCTTCTGAGATGTGTTTCTTTTGATTCGTCCTTCGCTCTCCAGATAAAGCAGATGGGCGAGAGCTTCGCCGACAGCAAACCATTTCTGGGCAACGGGGAATTGCTCCCAGTTTTCGCAATCTATATCCCAGGTCATTCCCGCGGCGATATCATAGGCGCTCATTGTGTTTCCGCCTACAACCTCAAGTACTTCTTTAGCTCTGATTTCATGGTGTATTTTTAACTCATCTATTCTTGAGGCAAGATCGGTAAGGAAATTGCGGTGTCCGGGCAGAACCAGTTTTACCGGCAAATTCCTGATCATTTCCAGACTCTTGAGGTAGTTTTTAAGAGAGTTAACCTCATATGACCACGACTCGATATGCGGCGTGATATCGTAGAGGACATGATCTCCGGAAAAAAGTATTTGTTTTTCTTCATCATATAGGCAGATATGCCCCTGGGTATGTCCGGGTGTCAGCAGACATTTAAGGTTGTAGTCACCGATTTGAATGATATTGCCGTCATCAAGGAGGGTAAAATCCGGAATTTTCTTAGGGCTGTATTTTAAACCGGGATGGCTTTCCATGGCTTTTACAAGTTCCTCCTGTTGAAAACCATTGCGCAACGCGTAATCCAGCATGGCCTTCCAGTCGATATTTTCATTGAATACTCCGGAATCGATTCTGCTGATATAAACGATGCTGGAATCCGTAGCCAGTCTGGATACAAGCCCCGTGTGGTCGGAATGCATATGAGTAAGCATGAAATCTGTTCTGGATAAATCAATATCAAGAGCATGTAAACCTTTCTGCATGGCCTCAAAGCAGACACCGCGGTTAAATCCTGTATCGATAATCAGGTTCCGGTTATCTGTTTTGATAACATATGAGTTGAGATCTTTGAGAGGACTGTTGGGCAGGGGTATTATTATCCTATAGAGCCGGGGCATTATTTCATCAGGCATTAAAAACTCCTTTGTAATTCAATCAATAAGGCGCGTGAAGGTAACATACTTGCAGGCAAGAAACAAGTTTCTTAAGAAAATGTTTAATTATTTTAATGCTATTGTAATAAAATATTATCTTGACATATTGCGAGGCAACATATATTAAGAGATCAATCACAAAAGCTCGTTTATGGTGGATTCCCCATCTGGCAGTGACTCTTTCCAGTGGGGTTTTTTTATTTATTAGAAAAAGTTAAAAAGGGAAAAGGTAATGAAAATAGAAGATCAGAAACTTCGCAACATCGGTATAAGCGCCCATATAGATTCCGGAAAAACCACGCTTACTGAGAGAATTCTTTACTATACGAAAAGAATTCATGCCATCCATGATGTCAAGGGAAAAGACGGCGTTGGCGCTACTATGGATTCCATGGAACTGGAAAAGGAACGCGGGATTACCATAGCTTCGGCGGCCACGTATTGTGAATGGAAAGGCTATGAGATAAATATAATAGACACTCCCGGGCATGTTGATTTTACCATAGAGGTGGAAAGATCGCTCCGCGTGCTGGACGGAGCCATTCTTGTTTTATGTTCGGTGGGAGGCGTTCAGTCGCAATCCATTACAGTCGACCGGCAGATGAAAAGATATAAAGTCCCGTGCATCGCCTTTATTAATAAATGCGACCGCAGCGGCGCCAATCCTTTCCGCGTCATCGGTCAGTTAAGAACAAAGCTGGGACACAATGCCGTGGCCATGCAAATTCCGATTGGTCTGGAAAATGAAGCCGAAGGCGTTGTTGACTTAGTAAGCATGAAGGCGCTTTATTTTGATGGCGATAACGGCGAAATTGTCCGCGAGGCGGAAATTCCGGAAAATCTGCAAGAAGAAGCTAGCGCGAAAAGGGAAGAATTGATTGACGCCGCTTCGTTATTTTCCGATGAGTTGACGGATGCAATTCTCAATGAACGCGAAATAACTTCAGAATTGCTGTACGCGGCGCTGCGCAAGGGCACATTGGAAAGAAAAATAACACCTGTTTATATGGGCTCGGCGTATAAAAATAAAGCCATACAGCCATTGCTTGACGGCGTGAATTATCTATTGCCGTGTCCTTCCGAGGTTGAAAATGTGGCGATGGATATGGACAAGAACGAGGAAATAGTTGTGCTGGAGAGTGATCCCGACAAACCCATTGTCGCTCTGGTCTTTAAATTGGAAGATGGCCAATACGGGCAGTTAACCTATATTCGCGTATATCAGGGAACGCTGGCGAAGGGTTCAATTATTGTCAATATCCGCAACGGCAAAAAAGTTAAGGTTGGCCGCGTTGTGCGGATGCACGCCGAGCAAATGGAAGATGTCGAATACCTGAAAGCCGGATACATCGGCGCGTTATTTGGAATCGAATGTTCTTCCGGTGATACTTTCACCTCTCCGGGAACAAATTTAACAATGATGTCGATGTATGTGCCCAAGCCGGTTATATCTCTGGCGATCGTGCCCAAAGACAACAAATCGCAGTTGGCTATGGCCAAAGCTTTGAATAGATTTTCCAAGGAAGATCCTACTTTTAAAACTTTTGTTGACGCTGAAACCACTGACACGATTATTGAAGGCATGGGCGAATTGCATCTGGACATTTATGTGGAAAGAATGCGGCGGGAATATGGCGCTGATGTCACGACAGGAAAACCCCGTGTCGCTTACCGCGAAACAATTACGCAACGCGCCGATTTTAATTATACCCACAAAAAACAAACCGGCGGCGCCGGTCAGTTCGGCCGCATTGCCGGTTATCTTGAGCCAATCAGCGATGCTGAATTTATTTTTGAAAATAAAATATTCGGCGGCGCGATTCCCACTCAATATATTGCCGCATGCGAAAAAGGATTTAAGCAAAGCATGGCCAAGGGACCGAAACTGGAGTTTCCGATTACCGGCGTTAAGGTAGTCATTAATGACGGCGCTTCGCATGCCGTGGATTCTTCGGACATGGCTTTTCAGGCGGCGGCTCGCGGCGCGTTTAAAGAAGCGTATCTGCGGGCAAAACCCGTTGTTCATGAACCGATCATGAAGGTCGTTGTGGAAACACCGGTGGAGTTTCAAGGTCCGGTCATGGGGCTTTTGAATCAGCGCCGCGGCATGATTATCGGCTCTCAGGATGAAGATGTCATGTGCGTGATTGAAGCGCAGGTGCCTTTGGCTGAAATGTTTGGATTTTCAACGATCCTGCGTTCAGCCACACAGGGAAAAGCGCAGTTCACCATGGAATTTGCCATTTACCGTCAGGTGCCGCAGTCGATAGCTGAAAAGATCGCGCTGGAAGCGGCTGAAAATAAAAAATCAGCCGCCTAGTTAAAACAGGATTCGTCACTCTGAAAAACGAAAATAATGTTATTCAATAACTTATAAGGATATCATCATGATAAAAAAAGAAATGATTTATCGTAATCCGCTTGTTAATCTTGGTTATGAAAACGAGGATATTTTATCCAATGGAGGTTTTGGCGCCGTTCTGGCTTATGCCGGAGTAGGCAAGACCGCGCTGCTCGTTCAGGTTGCCCTGAACGCTATGTTACGCGAACAGCCCATCCTGCATGTAAGTCTCAATGATGCCGTGAGTAAGGTTGATGTCTGGTATCAGGAGTTATTTCATAATATTGCCGAGAATTCAGGTGTTGCTGAGGTTAGTGAATACTGGGACAAAATTCAGCCTTATCGTTTTATCATGACTTTCAAGGTGGAAGGTTTCAGCGCTCCAAAGCTGGAAGAGCGTTTAACCGATTTACTGCAACAGAATATTTTCAAGCCGCATATTGTAATTATTGACGGGTTTAAGTTTGATGACGCGGGTCGCGGACAGCTTGTGCAATTAAAAGAGTTGGCGCGAAAGTATTTCATGAGCGTCTGGTTTACCGTTCATACGCATCGCCATGAGCCCCCGCAGGAAAACGGCTTGCCTCTTTCTTTTCTGCACATTGAGGATTTGTTCGATGTTATCGTCGGGTTGGCGGCAAAAGGTGATGAAGTGTATATTAAGTCTCTCAAGGGCAAATCGACTGATTCTATGCAGAACAGTCTGATCCTGGATCCGGCGACCATGCTGATCAAGAACGTCAAATAGAAAACGACGACGGAGTTGCTGACCGGGTGCGCAATCCCTAAAGCAAAGCGCAATTGCGATTAAAAATATTCCTTAAGGGATTGACAAAAGAAAAAATGAGTTACCAAACAACACCTTTGTTTCTTAAATAATCCTGTGCATTTTTATCGCCTAATCTTGCAGCTGCCTTGTAATCGTCGAATGATTGCCGCATGTTGCCAAGCTTATCATAGGCAATTCCCCTGTTAACATATACCGCGGGAGATTTGGGATCGAGTTCGATGGCTTTGTCGTAATCCGCAATTGCCAGATCATATTTACCGAGAGAATAGTAGGCTGATCCACGGTTATAATAGATTGTTGCATCTTTTGGGTTTAGTTCAATGGCTTTGTTGTAATCCACAATTGCCTGATTATAGCTGCCAAGATAATAATAGGCGGCTCCACGGTTATAATAGGCAAGTGTATGCCTTGGGTTTAGATCAATGGCCCTGTTGTAATCCACAATTGCCTGTTTGTAGTTGTTAAGACTGCTATAAGCAAATCCACGATTATAATAGGCCGCTGTATATTTCGGGTTGAGTTCAAGGGCTTTATTAAATGCATCTATTGCTTCGTTCCAGCGATTAGCCATACTGGCCTGACGGCCTGTTTCAAACCATTTATTGGCATTGAGGCGGTTTATGGTTTTATTGTTAGAACAGCCGGCTATTATAAGTAATGCCCCTAAAATGAATACTAAAGAACTATAGCGAATTTTCATATGCGTATTCCCTTATAGATTTATTACTTCTTATCTATATTCTTAAAATCGCTTTTTACGTCATCCGTAATATTTTTTATTGCATCTGCCGGCTCTTTCATGGCGTTCTTAAAACCACGAATAGACTTTCCCAGTGAACTTCCAAGTTCAGAAAGCTTGCCGGGACCGAAAATGATCAAAACTATCCCAAAAATCACCAAAAGATGCATTGGTCTTAATAAACCCTCAAACATGATGTTATTCCTCACCTATTTTTTTATTATTAGAATTAACAGCTGGCGTTAAACGCTCTTAGCCGTCACTATTATTTATCTGCTCCGGTAACGTTTTATTTGAGGCAATCCGTTACGAAATGTAACCTACTCTTTCCTGCGGTATATGTCAAATGCGGACAGGAGCCCAAAAGGATTAGAAAGAAATTAACTTTTTTTCTATTCCTTAATTAGAATTAAATATTCGTATTTATAAAGATCATAAACAAACTGCCGGATAATTTCCTGCTCATCATTAAAAGGCGTTATGAGTCTAAGCGCGGTTTTTACTTTGTCGTTAAAATTCAAAGGAAGAAAATCGGCAAAAGCGCCTCGGCGTGTCTTATAATTTAACCTTTCAGCTATTTTCTGCAGGTAAGAAAATTTAACAGTAAATTCTTTATGGCCTTTGAGTGAAATCATTTCCGGAATGCCGCAAGACTGAAAGGATAGATAAGGCTTAATCTCTTCAGAAACAGTCGCTTCACAACTATGTTCGCTTAAATAAATATATTTAATTCCGGCCAGACAGAGCCTCTCCACTATCTCTATAGCGCCGATATTGATGTGTTCATTTTCATTGAATCCCAGCGGCAAATTATATTTATTATTGAAATATTCAAATCTATCCGGAAAACAGGCAATATCGGGGGCGGAATCATTTTTCTTTCCCTGCCCGGCTATAAGAGTCGGAAGGTCGCCCAGATTTTCATTCATAATAACCAAATCAAAGCCGGATAAGGCTTTTGAAGGAACATCCAGAATGTCGGTTTGTTCAAAATCAACATCGAATGACTGTAGCGTTTTTTTTTGCTGGGCCAGAAGATATGGAGAAATATCAATCATCTTTGCCCTCAGTCGCGGGTTTAAGACAAGAAGATCGCGCATTAAATAACCCATGCCGCCGCCTATTTCCAGAATGGTTCGAAGGTTATCAATAGGAATTATTTCTTTTAAAAAATTATAAAGGTGTTGACCAAAAGAATAGGGGGCTATAAGCGCAAGGCGGCAGGGGCTGTTTACCGGTTCCAGAGCATTGCAGACGGTAAGTTCCCATCCCAGCGAATTTAAATCGTGTTTATGGTAATCTGCGGTTGAATTAATACAATATTTCATGATCGGCCAAAAAGAAAATTATTTTTTCTCCTTGTTACCATATTTTTAAAATTATGCTATTAAATTTAAACATTTTAAAACAAATCGGATAATTAAGAATGAAGCTTTTTGTCAGCAATAGATTAGGCGTTCTTGCGGCGCGATTGGCGGAAAAATTAAAATCGCCTCTGCGGTCGCCGCTTGCGACTGAAACAATCATTGTACAAAGTAAAGGCATGGAAAAATGGCTGTCTTTGGAATTAGCGCAAAGCCTCGGTATTTGCGCCAATTGCCGTTTCCCTTTTCCTCATCATTTTATTGAAGAAGTGTTTGGCGCGTTTATACCGGATTACAAGCCCGATTTGTTTTATGAAGAGGATGTCCTGGCCTGGAAAATAATGGAAATCCTGCCTTCCATGCAAGGTAAAAGAGATTTTGACGCTGTCCGTAATTATTTAGGCGAGAAACCGGATCAATTAAAACTTTACCAATTGTCGCGGCGGATTGCCAATCTTTATGACCAATATCTGATTTTCCGTCCGGAAATGATTTTGGCCTGGGAAGAGGGAAAGATCAATAAACAGGAAAAATGGCAGGCGCAACTCTGGCTGGAAATTAACGCGAATCAGAGCAAAATGCATAAAGCGAGACTACAACAACTGTTTGCGGAGAAGGTTAAAAATGCGCCGCTATCCGATTCTATCCTGCCGCAGCGGATAACAATATTCGGTATATCTTATCTGCCGGTTTATTATTTAAGAATATTTAACGAACTTTCACGACACATAGAAGTTAATTTTTTCTATTTGAATCCTTCACAGGAATTCTGGGCGGATATAAAATCAGAGCGCGAAATAAGCCGGATGATGCGAAAGACAACGCCGTCAGATGTAAATATTGAAGAAGAATTGTTTCATCTGGATGAGGGCAACGCTCTTCTGGCTTCATTGGGAGCGGCCGGACGCGATTTTTTCCGCCTTACGGCCAGTCTGTCGGCCCAAAGCGAAGATTTGTTCGTTGAGCCGAAGACTGAAAATGTCCTTACAGCCATTCAATCCGATATTTATTATTTACGGGATCGCGGCAAAAATGGCCTGCCGCAAACAGGAATTGCCGAAGATGACCACTCCATCCAGATTCATTCCTGCCACAGTCCGTTGCGGGAAGTTGAATCGTTGCACGATACACTGCTTTCTCTCTTTGAAGAAAACAACCGGCTTTTGCCAAAAGATATTCTGGTTATGACTCCGTCTATCGAAGACTACACACCCTATATTGAAGCAGTGTTTGAATCACGTCTACCTGCGATCCCCTATACTATTGCCGATCGCGGCTTTTCTTCCGGCAGCGTCATATTTAAAGATTTTTTTGCCCTTTTGAATATCGGCGCGAGTCGTTTTACCGCGGCCGACGTATTGTCTTTGCTGGAGAATCCGGCTATCGGCGCGAAATTCGGCATCAACGGTTATGATCTGAATTTAATTCGTTACTGGGTGGCCCAAACAAATATCAGGTGGGGTCTTGATGGCGCTCACCGTCAAGAGTTTGGTCTGCCGGAATTTGATCAGAACACCTGGAGCGCGGGACTTAACAGAATTAAGCTTGGTTATGCTTTGGCCGGTCAGAATAAAAAATTATTTGACGGCATGCTTCCTTATGATGAAATCGAAGGAGAACAAACCGAACTTTTCGGCAGATTCCTCGATTTCTTTGAATCACTGAAAAGAACCAGGAAAATATTAAGCTCCGGAAGAAACCTTAGCGATTGGGCAATGGTGCTGAAAAATATGGCCAATGATTATTTTGCCGCAGGCGAAGACTATCAGCAGGATATATTTGTCTTGAATAATGCCCTGCTGAAAATTCAGAACGAGCAGAAATATTTACTCGGCAATGAAGGCGTGGAACTGGGCGTCATTAAGCATTATCTGGAAATGAATGTTGATAAAAATTCAGGTTCAGCCCACTTTCTGGCTGGTTCGGTAACCTTTTGCGCTCTTCTGCCCATGCGCAGCATCCCGTTTAAGGTTATTGCCCTTATCGGCATGAATAACGATGCCTATCCGAGGCCGGATAGAAAAACGGGATTTGATCTGATGGAATCAAAAAAACGAATCGGCGACAAGTCGCTCCGTAACGATGACCGGTATTTGTTTCTCGAAGCGGTCTTGTCCGCGCGAAATAATCTCATCATGAGTTATGTCGGGCGGGATGTTCAGGATAATTCGGCTGTCCCGCCATCCGTTTTAGTCAGTGAGCTTACCGATTATATTGATCAGGGGTTTTATACGGATAGCGGTGTTTCCGCAGCCGGTTCATTAACCAGATTGCATTATTTGCACGCTTTTCATCCGGATTATTATAATAGCGGGGATCATAAATTATTTACCTATTCACAGGAAAATTATGCCGCTGCGGTGATAAATAATAAGTCCGGTGATGAGCCGCTGTTCTGCGCGGAGGCTGCCGTAAATTCAGAAATAGCCGATAAAATTATAACCATTAACGACTTAAATAATTTTTATAAAAAACCGGTAAAATATTATCTGGAAAAAAGATTATTGCTTAAACTGCCGGAGGATAGGGGATCTGATGGTGATGACGAACCTTTTGCCATAGACAATCTACAGGCTTATCAGATTAAACAGGAATTAATCGCGCAGCGAAACGAATCAACCGCAGGCAATATTTTTCAGATTAAACGGGCGCAGGGTTCAATGCCTGTGGGCGCTGCCGGTGATTATTATTTTCAACTGGAAAAAAAAGAAGCGGATGATTTTATCAGAGAGTATTCTTCTTACTTTAATGATGAAAAACTGGCTCCGTTGGAAATAGATGTTGTTATTGGCGGGTATCGTATTGCCGGAGAAATTGATGATATTTATCACCGGTATTCGCTGGGCTGCCGCCCGGCCGGAATCAAGACAAGCGATTATTTGAAAGTGTGGATTAACCATCTTCTTTTAAACCACATAAAAGATAAAGACTATCCGCGCACGGCAATCGTTATCGGTAAAGACGCGGCATTTCAATTTAAAGAACTGGAAAACGCCGGGGCAATACTGGGCGATCTAATAAATTTGTTTGTTGAAGGACAAACACGGCCGCTAAAATTATTTCCAAAGTCCTCCTTTGCTTATGCTGAGGCATTATATAAGGGAGGGGCACATGAGGAAGCCCTGCGAAAAGCCAGCCAGGCGTGGTTTGGCGATAATTTCGGACGGGCAGGAGAAGCCGATGATGCGGAAAATATAATATGTTTCGGGCGGAGCATTCCATTTGATGAAGACTTTATGAAAAACGCCGCATCTGTCTTTAATGTGCTTTTCGAGCACCTGGAAAAGTTGGAATCCGGGGAGGAGCGCTAAATGCTGCCATTTAATTTATCTCAATGTCACCTCAATGGCGTGAATCTGATTGAGGCCAGCGCGGGAACAGGCAAGACCCACGCTTTGTCGGGGCTTTATTTGCGTCTGATTATTGAGAATAAATTAACGCCGCAGCAGATACTGGTCATTACTTTCACGAACGCGGCAACGGCGGAACTTAAAGGCCGCATCCGGAAGATGCTCAATTCAGCAAGGCAGGCGTTTCAAACAGGCGAGGCTTCTGATGAATTGTTCCAAAGTTTATTGGATGAATATTCCGATGAACAACGCAGGAAATCAATTTTGCGTCAACTCACCAGGGTTCTGGCAGATTATGATGAAACGGCGATTCACACGATTCACGGTTTCTGCGACCGCATTTTAAAAGAAAACGCTTTTGAAAGCGGCATGATGTTTGATGCCGAAATCATCTCTAATCAGCAGCACATTGAAGAAGAATTTGCCGCTGATTTCTGGCGCAAAAACTTTTACGAAAATCATCCCCTGATCATTAAATACGCTCTTGGTCGTGGATTCAATGAGGAAAAATTATTAAAGATGATTACAGAGGCCTCCGCCAAGCCGGATTTGCTGGTAATCCCTGATTTGGCGCCGCCGGATATTAATGATCTGGAAGTTGATTACAAAAGTTTCCTGAAAATATTTAACGAATTTCGAAAAACATGGAAAAATCAAAAGGAAGAAATAGTTGCCTTACTCGGAAATGAAGCCTTAAAAAAGAACGCTTACGGAAAGCAGTTAGAAAAAATCAAATATGAGGTCGACATCATTGCTTCTGAAGATGAACCTTCCTTACCGCTTTCTTCAATTCTGGAGAAACTAACCAGCGAAAAAATTAATAAGGAAACCAAAAAAGGATCGACACCTCCTAAACATCAAGTTTTTTTAATATGCGATGATTTAGTCGGGCAGTCGGCGGTCATAGATAAAACACTAAATAATCATCTGCTTTATTTAAAGAAAAAATTTCTGGAAGAGCTCAGGAATAAACTGCCGGAAATTAAGCGGCAGAAAAATGTCCTTTATTATGATGATTTGCTGTTCGGGGCAAGAGGCGCGCTGAGGGGTGATGCCGGCCTGAAACTTGCGGAAGTTCTTCGCGGCAAATATAAAGCTGTCCTTGTTGATGAATTTCAGGATACGGATCCGATTCAGTTTGCAATTTTAGAATCTATCTTTATCAAAGATAAAAAAGAAACAAGCGCGCCGGTATTTTATATCGGTGATCCCAAGCAGGCCATCTACAGCTTCCGCGGCGCTGATGTATTTGCCTACTTAAAGGCAGTCAGGCAGGCCTCATGTAAATACACAATGATGAATAATTGGCGTTCGGAAGAGGGGCTTGTAAACGCTGTCAATACACTCTTCGGGTTTTCGAATAATCCGTTTGTTTATAATGAAATTGAATATGTCAAGGTGGCAAAGCCGCAGGCGAAGGATACAAAAAAACTGCTTATAACCGGAGATAGTCATGCTTCCATGAGCGTGTTGTTCCTGCCGGCGGATGAAAGCGCAGCGAAGAGTTCTCCTGTAAATCTGACGGATGCCAGGGGAAAAATCATACGGGCTGTTGTGGCGGAAGTAGTAAGATTGCTGAAGTTGAGTCGTGACGGAAAAGCTTTCATAGGCGATCAACCACTCAAAGAGAACGATATTGCTATTTTAGTCCGCAAGAATTCACAGGCTTCGGACTTTCAGAAAATATTAAGTAATGCCGGTATTTCTTCGACGATGACGAGCAATGAGAGTGTTTTTAAAACCGCCGAGGCGGAGGAATTGAAGAGATTTTTGATGGGGGTCGTTAAAAATGAAAATGACGGTTTGCTCCTGGCTGCACTGGCGACGTCTTTAGCAGGTCTTGATGCCGCGGCTATTAATATATGCATAAGTGATGATAATATTTTGGAGCAATGGCGAAACAAATTTAGAACCTATCATGATTATTGCAGCCGGAACGGTTTTTTAACCATGTTTCATTTGTTCTTAGAACAGGAACATGTCCGTCCTCGAATAATGGCTTATCAGGATGGAGTGAGAAAAATGACCAATTATCTTCATCTGGCGGAAGAAATTCATCTGGCGCAGGTGGAAGAAAAATTAAACATGGCTGAAGTTTTGCGCTGGTTTGATTTAATGAAAAGCAGAGAGGGTATTGTCGGCGAACGGGAGCAACTGCGTTTGGAAGATGATAAAAACGCGGTAAGGCTGGTGACGATCCATAAAAGTAAAGGGCTTGAATATCCTGTTGTCTTTTGTCCTTTTGTCTGGGAAGGAGCCCAGGATGCGAAGAAATCAGAATTGTTTTGTTTTCACGATGAACAAAATGACAGGCGCTTGACGTGCGATCTGGATTACACCGAACATAACAGTTACCTGGCCTGGCGGCAAAAGGAGCTTCTGGCGGAAGAAAGCCGGCTGCTTTATGTCGCTTTGACACGGGCAAAAAACCGCTGCTATTTTGTCTGGGGCAATATCAAAAATATTAAAAATTCGGCCCTTTATTATTTGCTTCATTCGGCGGCTGCTCATTATCCCAATGATGACGATCTCACGAATGAATCAATGCTGGAACGTATAAAATGTTTATCCATGCTTGCTCCTCAGGACATAACAATATCATCAATAGATGATATTGCCTTAATTCCTTCATTGGGGCCGACTCCATCTCCGGCAAACCTGGCTGGCAGGCAGTTTAACGGAAAAATTGACCAGTCGTGGAAAATTGCCAGTTTCACTTATTTGACAAGCGCAAAAAAAATACAACCGGAAGAAATGCTGCCTATAGCCGAAGAAGAATACCCCGTTCATCTATTTAAGGATAAAGAAACAGATCGGGAAAATATGTTTTCCTTTCCCCGCGGAACGACGGCGGGCAGCCTGTTGCATGAGATACTGGAGAGAGTCCGTTTTGATAAAATGGATGCCGGTGAGATAAAGTCAGTCATTTCGGAGAAACTGCATAAATATAATTATGATGAAAAATGGGAACCGGCAATATCCCGCATGGTGGTGGAAATAGCGCGTTTGAATCTGGCTCCGGGGAAATCATTTTACTTTGGCAATATGGATAATTTCAGTCTGGCGCGTATTCCAAGGGAAAAATATCTGAAAGAAATGGAATTTTATTTTCCGCTAAAGTTTTTATCCATGCGAAAAATCATTAAAGTTCTTGAGATGTTTAAAGTTTCAAATCGGGGTTGGCAAAACAGCGATTTATATGGCAGTCTGAATTTTTCCGATTTACGCGGCTTTCTTAAAGGTTTTATTGACATGGTTTTTGAATATGAAAATCGTTTTTATCTGCTTGACTGGAAATCAAATTATTTAGGCGAAAATTATGCCGACTATTCCCCGGACTTATTGAAGACTTATATGAGTAAATCTTCATACGTTCTTCAATATTTGATTTATGTGGTTGCTCTGGATGAATATTTAAAGACAAGAATTAAAAATTATTCTTACGAAAATAATTTCGGCGGTGTTTATTATGTCTTCCTGCGCGGAATAAGTTCCAACGCCGCTGAAAATAACGGGGTTTATTTTGACAGGCCGGACCTTGCCCTTGTCAGGAAATTGAAAGAAACTTTTCAACCTTAGAATTTATAGAACGATCTTTTCCCTGCAAATTATTTATAATGAATATCAGGGATATGTTGTGAAATATTAATGATAAAAAAATGCGGTCCCCTGGTTTTTCGCGTTAGCCGACACAGGGGGCCGCATGATCATACCGTTTAGGTACCACATCTGATGTGGTATATTCAAACGAATGAGTATAGGAACTATTTCTGTCCGAGTGGTAATATAACTCTTTTAAAGTTTTCATTGATCACTTGAGCCATAGCGCAGTAAATAGCGGAAGCGCCACAGAAAATACCCTCCCAGCCGGTTACAACCGCCCAGGTTCCTGTCCAGCCATACGCGTCACGCGCGGCAAGCATCCAGAACAATATGGTCAATGACAGAAAGACCACCTGAAGCCCGCGGTTGGCTTTCCATGTAGCAATCCACATAAAAAATGTAAACAGACCCCACATGAACAGATAGCAAGCCATAAATCCAACCGGGTTTGGGGGTAAGCCGAATTTCCCGTTGAAATAAATGAGGAATACAAGCGTCAACCAGAAAGATCCATAGGATGTGAAGGCTGTGGTGCCAAAGGTATTGCCTTTTTTGAATTCCATACACCCTGCTATAATCTGGGCTATTCCTCCATAGAAAATACCCATTGCCATAATAATGGCGCTAATTTCAAACAGGCCAGCATTGTGAATGTTCAAAAGAACAGTAGTCATTCCGAAACCCATCAAACCAAGGGGTGCCGGATTCGCAAGATTGTCAGACATAAAAAGAACCTCCTAAATATTTTTATTTTCTCATATTAAACTTTAATTTTTAAGTCAAACAAAAAATATCATTGATGAGAATTATTATTTTATGTTAGAATAAAACACTATTCAATTTTTTATACTGAAGGGAGATATTTTGGTGTCCAAAAGAATCATTCTGGGTATTCAGGTAACAAATCGTGTGGAAAAAGTTCCCGACGTGCAGGAAATTTTGACAAATTACGGCTGCAACATCAGGACACGCCTGGGGCTTCATGAAGTCTCAAAGAAATCGTGTTCACCCCTGGGCCTTCTTATTCTTGATACAATTGGGGATGATGCGGAAGTTCTTGAAATGGAAAAAAAGCTAAGGAAAATCAAAGGTCTTGTGGTTAAGAAAATGGTATTTTAAGTCTTAATCTGTCCGATAATTAATGTATAATTCCATAATTGTGTTGATTCGGACGATTGCCGACTGAATAGAGCAATGTTCTGCCGATACTCTGGAAATCTTTCTTAAGAAGGCTGATAATCTCCCGGGCATCACCTACATCTTTTCTACCGGGATAAATATCATAGAGCGTTTTGTAAATAGCCGGCGTAAAATCCGGCATGACTACGTTAGCTCCGGCCTGCAGCGCCAGAAGGCGTCCCTGCGGATGAAGCGTGGCCAGAGCGGTTGTTGCCGGAATATTGGTATTGCGGGTGGTCAATCGCGCGATCGCTAAAACGCGCAAGGTGAGTTCCAGATCGTCATTCTCAATTCCGTCAAGCGGAGTGTCGGGATGAGCAATAAACGGGCCGATGCCCAACATATCAGCATCCAATAATTTCATCACCAGCAGATCATCGGCTAATATTTCCGGTGTCTGACCCGGTAATCCCACCATGTTTCCGGTGCCGGTTTCAAAACCCAGTTCCTTCAGCCGACGCAGGCATTGAAGGCGGTTCTCCCAATCGCAACCGGGACGCAGATATTTATAAAGATCCCGCGAGGCCGTTTCATGTTTGAGCAGATAACGATTGGCGCCCGCCTGCTGAAATGCTTTATAATCAGTTAAAGCACGTTCGCCAATAGATAAAGTAATGATCAAATCCGTTTCATTTCTGATTCGTTCGATCAGGTGGCAGATGATATCCTGCGAATAAAAAGAATCTTCTCCCGATTGCAACACCACCGTGGGAACGCCTGTATTTTTAATTTGTTTTGCTGTGGTTAGTATTTCATCTTCGGTCATACGATAGCGTATGAGATTGGAGTTGCCTCTGCGCAGGCCGCAATATAAACAATTGCGATCGCAGTAGTTGGAAAATTCGATAATGCCGCGCAGATAAATTTCATCGCCAACCTTTTCATGTCTCACCCGGTCGGCAGCCGCAAAAAGATCCGGCGAAAAATCCGCGGGAAGTTTCAGGAGCGAAATGATGTCTTCGCGGTGCAAATCTTTTCCGCTATCGGCTTTGCCGATCAGATTTTCGAAAATGGCTCTGGATTTAGATATAGACATCTCTTTTCCCGTCTTCGATATTCTGGAGTTTGTTCATAACAGACTTTTTACGCTGCGTTTTGAAGGTCCTGGCAAGCATCGTTTGGATCAACTTTTCACCAGCCTCGCGGGTTTGGGGGCTTGCGTAATCAAGCAGATATTCCTTAAAAGAATAGACGGCATTGGTCTGGCAGAACTTCTGAATCAGTCCCGGTTTGGCCAAATCCATAAAATCCTTGCCGGTTCGTCCCAGCCGGTAGCATGCAGTGCAGAAGCTGGGTATATGGCCGTGTTGGGTGATATCGAGAATGACTTCATCGAGCGTACGCGTATCGCCCAGATTAAACTGCGCGGCGCGAAAGGCTTCGCTTGAGTCTTCCTGATAACCGCCGGGATTCGTGCGCGAACCCGCGCTGATTTGGGAAATACCCAGTGCAAAAACTTCAGAACGCAAGGCGGGATTTTCCCTGGTGCTTAAGATCATGCCGGTGTAAGGGACAGCCATTCTTATAATGGCCACAAGCTTTTTGAAGTCGTGATCGCTTACCGGATGCGGCGGGGCAATGGCCGCCGGCGCGTTAAAGGCCGGTTCCAGCCTGGGGATGGACATTGTATGCGGTCCGACGCCGCAGTCTTTTTCCAGTTGCAGAGCATGCAAAAGCAGTCCCAGAACTTCATATTTGTAATCATAAAGTCCAAAAAGCGCGCCGATGCCGACGTCATTAATACCGCCTTCCTGGGCCCGGTGCATGGCAGTCAGCCGGTTGGCAAAATCTTTCTTCGGTCCGCTTGGGTGCATTATTTTGTAAGTCTCGTGATGATAAGTTTCCTGAAATAAAACAACAGTGCCGATGCCCGTTTTTTTCAATTCTTTATATTCATCTACGTTAAGCGGAGCGATTTCCACATTAATCCGGCGGATCTCGCCGCCTTTTTCGGTTTTGACGGAATAAGCCGTTTCTATGGCCTCCATGAAATATTCAAGAGAAGAGCGGGTGGGATGCTCGCCGCAAAGCATCAGCAGGCGTTTGTGGCCTTCGCGTTCCAGAACCTGAACTTCTTTGGAGATTTGTTCCATCGTCAAAGCCACACGGTTGAGTTCTTTGTTATCGTGGCGAAACCCGCAATACAGGCAATTGTTGGCGCAGTGATTGGCAATATAAAGAGGCGCGAACAAAACAAGACGGTTGCCGTAAATATCTTCCTTGATTTTATGCGCTGCCTGCCAGATCATGCCAATGAGTTCTTCGTCCTCGGTTTGGAGCAATATGGCGACTTCTTCAGGGGAGAGACCTTTGAGCTCTAACGCCTTGTTTATGATTTCCCGAACTCTTTGGGGGGCTGGATTTTTTGCTTTGATAAGCAGGTTTTCAATTTTTGTGTCATCAATAAAATCTTTAATCATTTGAATAATCCTTATGCTTTTGTTAGTGCAGATTTAACCTCGACGCCTGCTAATTTTCCAAGTTTCCCTGTCAGAGCGCCGATTTCATCCGTGGATGCGTGAACAATAAGCGCTATGATATGAAGAGCTTCCGGCGAATAGGGAATGCCCATCCGGCCGATGATGGCATCGCCGAATTCACTCAAGATTTTGTTTACGTTTTCCGACTGACTGGCCCTGTTTGTAATAATAATCGTAATAGTTCCAATTCGTTTATCCATTGTCGTTCTCCAAAAACAAAAAAGGTTTGATCCCGGAAGAATCAAACCTTAAAATTAAAAGACTTCAGACTTCCCTCAAGATCAGAAATTTCCTCCCTCTCAGGCAACAAATTTACTTCGAGGTATATATTCATTTAAACGGTTTTGTCAACACTCAATGTTGTTAATCATCAAAAAATATCTTGACGTCATCGCAATACTTTTCTTATATTGAAGCTGCTACGGTGAAAGGAGAATATTTTATGTCCAATTTAGTTCGTTTCGGTGTGTCGCTGGAAGAAGATTTATTAATAAAATTCGACCGGCTGATTAAACAAAGAAAATATACCAATCGCTCCGAAGCTCTTCGCGATTTAATCCGCGATGAACTGGTGAAGAAGGAATGGACGGAAAATAAGGAAGTGACCGGCGCGATTACGCTGGTTTATGATCATCATACCAGGGAACTTGTCACTAAAGTGCTTGATGTTCAGCATGATCATCATGATTGCATCCTTTCGACGCAGCATATTCACCTTGATCATCATAATTGTTTTGAAATTATTGTGACCAAAGGAAAATCAAAAGAGATCGAAGAGCTCTTTCAGAAATTAAAGTCCATCAAGAATGTGAAACACGCGGGATTTATGATGGCAACGAAAGGAAAAGATTTACCCTGATAGGGGGCTGTTGTCGGGGCGCGTATTCCCGCAAGGGCGGCGTAACAATGATTAATAATATTCCTGCCGGTAAAATCCGAAGGGTTTTACAAAACGCTTATCTGCCGTGTTGCGCTTCAATCCGCGCAACTCAGCGCATGTTTACTTACGCTTTAATGAAATAATCAGTTCCTCTGAAGCGACAAGGGCAATTCCAGATTATTTTCTTCAAGAAGTTTCTTGTTGGTAAGTATTTCGGAAACCGGGCCGTCGGCGACAACGGTACCTTCTTTAATCACAATGCATCGATGGCATACATCCATAATCAAATCAAGATCATGCGAGGCGATTATTTTTGAATGTTCGAAAGTCTTGAGTAGATTGATGAGTAATCTCCTCGATCGGGGATCGAGATTAGACGCCGGTTCATCCATGGCCAGGATATCCGGTTCTACAGCTATAACCGATGCGATAGCCACAGCGCTTTTCTGTCCGCTGGAGAGATGATGCGGTGGTTTGTTTTTCAGTTCAAGGCTGTTTACCAGATTCAGCGCGTAATCAACTCTTTCCCGTACAGCGGTTTCCTCCATGCCCAGATTGAGAGGGCCGAAAGCTACGTCTTCATAAACAGTAGGCATGAATAACTGGTCGTCGGGATTTTGAAAGACAACGCCGACCTTACGGCGGATTTCCTGTCTTGTCTGACGGGTCAGGTAAAGGTCGCCGATATTCACTGTTCCTGAAGTCGGCATGAGATAGCCGTTCATGTGCAGCATGAGAGTTGATTTGCCCGCTCCATTGGCTCCAATGATACCTACCGATTCGCCGTGAGTAATCCGGAACGATATGTCCCGCAGGGCTTCGGTGCCGTCGGGGTAGCGGAAGGAAACATTTTTAAACTCTACAATATGATGGCTCATGAAAACACTCCTTGAATGAATCTACCCAACATTTGGGTTGCCGGATAGAACCTGAAGATATAGAGAAAAACCGCAACGGATACTGCAAAGATAACATCGCCGGCTTTAATCCCAAAACGTTTGAGCGAAGGCATGTCTCCCTGAAATCCCCGTGAAAGCATTGCGAAATAAACGCGTTCCGCTCTCTCTACGGTTCTTATAAAGAGAATTCCGACTATACGTACAAATATTCTGATGCCTTTCCCGCGTTCTCCGTAAGAGCGCATATTTCTCGCTCGAACAATACGCATAGTTTCTTCCATAAGGACAAAAATATAACGGTAGAGAAATGAAAGTTGTGAAACGAAAAGAGAAGGCAGCCCCAATTGTCTGAGAGCATGGCAAACATTCGGAAAAGAAGTTGTGGCGATAAGCAAAAGCGCCGTACTGACGGTGAGAGTGAATTTAAGCATGATTGAAAAAAAAGAGAGCCATCCTGCAGAAATGGTTAATCCGTTGAAAATAAGAACCTGCCCTGAATCCAGAAGAGGATTGAAAATTCCGATAAAAACGGCAAAGGGCGAGACCAGAAATACCTTTTTGAAGATAAACATAAACGGAATTTCGCCTATGGTCATCAAAAGCATTGGATAGAGAAAGAAAGGCAACAAAGCCGCTATTTCATATTTGGAAAAGGAGATGACGGTAAAGAGAAAAAGCAGTGTGGCAATCAATTTTGCCCGTGGGTCCAGCCGGTGAACAAAGGTGTTCTTGTAAGACAACTGATCGATAAATCCGATGTTGTAATATTTTTCATCAAAAGTCATGGTTCCATCCCGCCAGATCCTAAATAGGTCTGTTAAATATCATACACCTTGAGAATAACTCCAGTAATTATTCTTTGTTTTTAAAGAACCGGATTCCGAAACCGATCAGCAAAATAGATATCAGAACAATTGCTCCTCCAACGATACCGGCAACGGAAGTACCGGTTTGGATTCCCGGCCATGCGGGAACTTCATTTCCTTTAGGTTCTTCCCTGGCGGCAGATTTGAAATTATAGTCGGGAAGAAACGCAGTTTTTTTCTGAATTTCTTTGAGCACGGGAGCAATGCCTTGGGTAGCCTCCACCAATTTTCCCTTTCCTGTAACTTTTTCAATGGACCATTCCAGCCCGTCCGGATGAGTTGAAGCAAACCAGGAAAGGGCGCCGCCGGTAATAACAGCCAGGATTACAAAGGCTATAAGAACATTTTTAATAGAAATGCCGGCATTGAGGGGACGAGAGAATGAACTGGCCTCAAGAATTTCCGGTCTGACTTTTTTTACATAATTGATTATTCCAGCCGTGATAATTCCCTCCACTATGCCAATGGCCAGGTGGATCGGCTGCATAAGCAGGACAAATGTGCCGAATGGCAATTCACTTTTCCCGGATAAAAGCGTTTCCAGAACAACTGAAAAGGCACCCAGTTGCAACGAAATAACTGCACTTGCAATTGCTGCGATGGATATTCGTCTTGCAATTGTTCCATCTCCCGCGATGGGCTTGTAAATCAGTGGAAAGCCAATAAAACATGGGTAGAAGCCCATATTCCAGATATTGCAGCCTAGCGCGAGCACACCGCCATCGGCGAAAAATAACGCTTGCACCATCAGCACCGACGCCAGCGCAAGAAAAGCCGCGTATGGCCCCAGTATGACAGTCAAAATAATTCCTCCGGCTATGTGCCCGCTCGAACCCGTGCCGGGAATAGTAAAGTTGATCATCATGGCCGCAAAAATAAACGCGCCCATAACCCCCATCAGCGGAATAGTCTTATTATCGATATTATCCTTCAATTTTCTTGATGAATATCCTATAGTTGCCACTGAACCGGCCCACATCGTTACTCCCACTGCCGGTGAGAGTAAAGCGTCCGCCATATGCATGAAAAAATCTCCTTTTAAAAAAATAACTATATAATATTTCTAAAACCGGAAGATAACTCCGGAAAGCAGCGATAAATCCGTTTTAAGATTTGGTGCTGCTATTATAATATATGTGGCACATATAGTGTTACATGTTTTATTTTCGTAACACATATTTTTAATTGATGTCAAGTATTTTGCGGAAAAAAAGCTGGAAAAGCTTATGCGCGTATCATGGCAACGGAAATACTTATAAATAGAAAGCTGAAGATAAGGATGAAAAATCTTCTCTTGCCATGAGATATGCTCATTATGGATTGGCGTAACTCTTTATAATAACTATAATAATCAGAGTATTACGAATGGCAGAACCCATAAACGACTGCGGACAATGGCTTCTTTCATTTTCATTGTCCGGCAAAACCTGCTATTGGTTTTCTACTAACAGATTCTAGGGACCAGTTCTCCCGTGGGCAGATCAATAATGCGTTCGCCGCCAATGGATGTTTTGAGCACGACTCGTCCCTTGGCAGCATGGCTTACACTGCCGATAATAGAAGCATTGAGGCCATATTTATGGCTGCGCATGGCCGCAAGCACTGTTTCCGCGTCTGAAGCCGGACAAAACAAAATCATTTTACCCTCGTTGGCTAAAAAGAGCGGATCGAGTCCCAGAATTTCGCATACGCCCCGGACGTTATCCTGCACGGGGATACTGTTTTCGTTAACATCGATGCGCACTTGCGCGCTTTTGGCAATTTCCGCCATAATAGCGCCTAAGCCGCCTCTTGTGGCGTCGCGCATGCAGTGAATATTTGGGCTGGCCTTCAAGACACCGGCAATTAAATCATTGAGCGGAGCTGAATCAGAAATGATTTCCGCTGTCAGACCAAGATTTTCTCTGGTTTTCATGATAGCCGCGCCGTGATCACCGATTGTGCCGTTTAAAATAATTGCATCACCCGGTTGAATATTTTTTACTGCCAGTAAACCCGGATACTCCACAAGACCGATGCCGGAGGTGTTGATGAAGATTCCATCCACCGCGCCGCGAGTCACCACTTTGGTATCGCCGGTAACGATATTCACATTGGCCTCGGCAGCCGCTTTAGCCATCGTTTGAATAATGGTTTCCAGTGAATCGAAGGGAAAGCCTTCTTCCAGAATAAAGCCGCAACTCAGATAAAGCGGTTTCCCGCCGCAGACGGAAAGATCATTGACGGTGCCATGCACAGCAAGCGAGCCGATGTTGCCACCCGGAAAGAAGATGGGGCTAACGACATACGAATCGGTCGTAAAACAAAGTTTCCGGTTTCCTATGGTCAACACGGCGCTGTCTTCCATCCGTTCCAGATAGGGATTTTTAAAATGGGGTAGAAAATATTCGGCAATGAGTTCGTTGGATAAGAGCCCGCCACCGCCGTGTTCCAGAAGTATTTTATCGTATTTCATTTAAACAACCTTTCTGCTTTATAAAAGTATTAAGCCATTCCTTTTTTTATCATGGAGGCGGCAACAACTGCCTGCCCCAGGGAAATACCGCCGTCATTTGCAGGAACTTGCCTGTGGCAATAAACTTCAAAACCTGCGCTCTTGAGTTTTTCTATGCTGCCTTCCAGCAATATCTTGTTTTGAAAACAACCGCCACTTAATGCCACGCGTTTGAGACCGGTTGCCTTATGAATTTCAACAGCCATGGCGGCAAAAGCATCCGCTATGGTCCGATGGAATGATGCTGCAATGTGCGCCTTGCTTTTTTTTGCGTCCAAGTCGGCGACAATAGCCCTGATCATGGCGGTAATGTCGACAATATGCGATTTTTCGTTATCTTGCAAGATAGCAAAAGGGTAGGGCGAACCGGATGATTCAGCCGCCTGGGCCTCCAATTCCATTGCTGCCTGACCTTCGAAGCTGACTGTGCGGCGCAAACCGGTGAGTGCGGCTACACCGTCAAATAACCTGCCTAATCCTGAAGACAGGGGCGAATTGAATCTTCTTTCGATGATCCTGTCCAGCATTTCAGAGGATTTTTGATCCGGTATCAAATTCAGACGCAGGGCTATTTCTTGCCAGGATTGGCCAAAAGCGGTTTTAAGCAGGCTTGCGGCTATACGCCAGGGTTCGTGAATGGCCTTTTCACCGCCGGGTAAAACGAGATATTGCAGATGCCCGAAACGTTGAAAGGTGGTTTCATTGGCAATAAGAAATTCTCCGCCCCACGCGTTGCCATCCAGCCCATAACCGGTACCGTCCATCGCAAGCCCGATCACATCGCCCTGTATTTGATTATCCGCCATGCAACTGACGATATGGGCATGATGGTGCTGAACATGGATTACTTTTTGGGCCTGAAGTTCCTGCGCCGCCTGTGTGGAATAATATGCCGGATGATAATCGCAGGCGACAATTTGCGGGTCTGATTCGGTAATTCTTTTCATCAGCGCCAGGCTCTCGGAAAAAAAGTCTCGTGCCTGCGGTGTTTCCAAATCTCCGATATGGGGACTAAGATAGGCAAATTTGTCTTTTAGAATACATTGAGTTGTTTTTAGCTGCGGTCCCAGCGCCAGTACGGCAGGCATTGAATCCCTCAGGGCAAGAGGCTGCGGAACATAACCGCGCGAACGTCTCATCAATTGAGGTCTTCCTGCGGCAACAAAAGCAATCGAATCGTCACAACGCACAAGAATATCGCGGTTATGCACCAGAAAATAATCGGCAATACCGTGCAGGCGCGCAACGGCTTCACGATTGCCTGTACAGATCGGTTCATCCACCTGGTTTGCGCTTGTCATCACCAGAGCTGTAAAATTATTTTTCAGCAATAAATAATGCAGTGGCGCGTAGGGCAGCATGATACCGAGATTAGGAACGGATGGGGCAACAAAATCCGAAAGAAGAGTGGTTTTAATTTTTTTCAGCAAAACAATAGGCCGCTGGGGAGAGGTAAGTAATATCCGCTCTTCCTCATTAAATTCGGCGATGCGTCTTATCTGATCAATATCGCGTACCATAATGGCAAGCGGTTTTTCCTCGCGATATTTGCGCGAACGAAGTATTTTTACAGCTTCATCGCATCCGGCATCCGCACTCAGATGAAATCCTCCCAACCCCTTGATCGCGAGTATTTTTCGGGATTTCAGCAAGTCAATCGCAGTTTTGACCGGATCATCTGTTTTAATGATTGTGCCATTAGCGTCAAGCAATGTCATCTGCGGGCCGCAAACCGGGCAGGCATTGGGTTCGGCATGAAATCGGCGGTCTGCCGGATTTTCATATTCAGCAAGGCATTGAGGGCATTGTGGAAAGCAGGACATGGATGTATTGATCCGGTCATAAGGAATGGCGTTGATAATGGTTAAACGGGGACCGCAATTTGTACAGTTAATAAATGGGTAGCAAAAACGCCTGTTGGCGGTATCGAAAAGTTCTTTTAAACAATCGGCGCAGATGGCCGCGTCAGGTGTAATGTGCACATCGGTGCGACCCTTATTATCGCTTCCGATAATTTGAAAAATATCATCATTCAGATTTTCAATTACCCAAGACGATATGTTCGTGATATGGGCCAGGGGAGGGAGTTCCTGCCGGATGCTTTTTAAAAAAGTGTCAAGTGTTTCCTGATCGCCTTCAACCTCCGCTATGACGCCGTCGGGGCGATTCTGCACAAAACCGGTTAGGTTGTTTTTCACAGCCAGTCTGTAAACAAAGGGCCGGAAACCGACCCCCTGCACAATACCGGAAAAAAGATAACGGACTCTTTTTCTGTTCACTTTTTTATTTTTTAAATGCATCAATGCGTTGGGTAAGCCACGCAATCCAAGTCTCCAGACCGGCCGCGGTCTTACAGGACACCTCAAATATTTTTAAATCCTTGTGCAACGCCAGCGCGTCACGCCTGGCCTTTTCCAGATCGAAATCCACGTACTGCATCAGATCCATTTTATTGATCAAAAGCGCCGACGATTCCTGAAACATCAAAGGATATTTTGCCGGTTTATCCGCGCCTTCCGGTGTGCTCAAAAGCATGATTTTGACGTTTTCACCGATTTTAAATTCTGCGGGACACACCAGATTGCCGACGTTTTCAATAATCAGCAAATCGGTTTTACTCAAATCAAAAGTGGGCAGAGCTTCCCTGATCATGTTGCCGTCGATATGGCAGGCTCCGCCGGTATTTATTTGCACAACGGGAATATCGAGTTTAGCGATGCGGTCGGCGTCATAGGTATCCTGAATATCGCCTTCGATCACGCCGATTCTGTATTTATCTTTAAGCGCCGCAATAGTCTTTTCGACCAGTGTTGTTTTTCCGGCGCCCGGAGAACTCATGAGATTGATGACAAAAACCTTATGACGGTCAAAAAGCTCTCTGTTTTCCGCCGCGATGCGATCATTGGCGTCAAGCACATTTTTTACGACTGTTACTTTCACAGCTTATACCTCCGTTAATAATATTTATAATGCGTGGAGCAAGTTCCTTCCGAAGAAACCATGCAGGGGCCGACCGGGTTCATCGGGGTACAGACATTTTTAAATAATGGACAATCTTGAGGCGCTTTGATGCCTCGTAAAATATCGCCGCAGCCGCAGCCCTTGATTTCGACGGAGCGGATTTCCGGTACAGAAAATTTAGCCAGGGTGTCAAATGCTTTATAATCACCGCGGAAAACAAGGCCGCTTGCCGGAATGGTTCCCAGGCCGCGCCATTCGGCATCGGCAGTTTGAAAGATCGATTGCAGAAAGGCCATGGCTTTAGTGTTTCCTTCAGGCCTGACTCCGCGGCTGTATTGAATGGCGACTTCTTTTTTCCCGCTTTCGACCTGTTCCAGAATCATCCAGATGCCTTCCAGAATATCCACCGGTTCGAATCCGGTAATGACAGCGGCGCATCCGGCATCCGGAATCGTTTGATAAGCGGCGCTTCCAATCATTGTGCTGACATGCCCGGGACAGAGAAAAGCGTCAATTTTCAGGAGTGGGTCGGCAATCAATGCGTTGATTGCCGGAGGAACGATCTTATGAACGGAAAAAACGGAAAAATTGTCGATCCCTCTTTTGCGGCAACTTGCAACAGTTGCTGCAATGGTAGGAGCGGTTGTTTCAAAACCGATCCCCATCATAATGATTTCTTTCAGAGGATTGGATTCGGCGAGCGCGATACATTCATCAGCGGAAGAAACGACACGGACATCAGCGCCGGCAGCACGTTTTTTCTGCAAACTATCGCTTCCTGTGCCGGGAACCCTCAGCATATCGCCAAAAGTAGCGAAAATGACATTTTTCAGGTCTGCAAGATAAAGGGCAATATCGACATCCCTCGTCGAGGTGACGCAAACCGGACAGCCGGGGCCGGAAATGAGCCGGATATTTTCCGGCAGGAGCTTGCGGATGCCGAAACGTCCGATAGCATAGGTATGGCTTCCGCAAATTTCCATAATAGTTACTGGACGGGAAATTTGTCTGGCGGCGTTTTCAATCTTAGTCAGTAATCCCTTAACAAGGGCGGGATCGCGATATTCGTCAATAAATTTCATTGTCGATGAGCTCTTGCAAAAATTTGAGTTTTTCCTTGGCTGTGGCCACATCGATTTTGTGTATGGCATAGCCCGCGTGGCTGATGACATAATCGCCCACGCCTGCCGGTTCGTCGACGATATCGAGGCAAACCTCTCGTCGCGTGCCGCTGATATCGATAACCGCGTAGTTATCTTTATCGATAGAAATTATTTTTCCGGGAAATCCAATGCACATAAAAAGTTCCTAATCTACATCCATCTCTAATATTTGCAGTTCTTCCGTTCCGGCGGTTAAAATGACTTCCTGACCGCCGCAGCCGGGACATATTCCCGTGTGTGTTTTTATCTCTAAATCTTTTTGGCAGGAAAAGCAATGAATGACTGCGGGCAATATTTTAAATTCCAGCGTTGCGCCCTCCGCCTGAGTTCCTTTTGCCTGTATTTCAAAAGCAAATTGCAGTGCCTGGGGTTCGATGCAGGAAAAACGGCCGTAGGAAAGCGAAACCTGGTTCACTTTTTTAAAACCATCGCGCCGGGCGTAATCATGAACGATATTTAAAATGGATTCGGCCAGATACAGTTCATGCATTTTTAAATCTTTTCCAGTTTTACATTTAAAAGTTCCAGTTCATGAAGTAATAACTTTTCCATCACCGGAAATTTATCCTGTATGAAAGGAGTCATTTCCAGATTCATATCGCCATACTCCTTGGGCACGATACAAAGAAATATCGTTTCAGGAGATTCATCCATCATCTCCGTTTTAAAAAGAACATCGGCGAACGTGACCTCATGGGCCGAGGTCGGCGGCGGCATATGTATTTCCATTTCCTCTTTATTGAAACGATAAATGGAACCCGGCGCATCCTGAACTTTCAACACGTCAACAACGATCAGATGATCACAACTGCAAATGATATCCAGCAGGGCGTAACCCAGTGTGCCTCCGTCAATCATTCGCACATCATCCGTGGCGCGATAGCGTTTCGAAAACCAGTCTACGAAATGAACGCCGAAGCCCTCATCGGCCAATAAAGTATTGCCGATGCCCAGTATTGTAACGTGATTATTTTTTGTCATATTCACTCTTTAATCAAATAACCAAAAAAGGGGAGAACGATTTCTTCTCCCCCTTTCCGGTGATTTTATACTTATAACCTGAACGATGTTACTCTT
>Ga0326728_10003877_pt1 | contig 45382 bp, 42 predicted proteins | sample MB3enrmetagenome_FD_207602 | JGI IMG/M metagenome (GOLD analysis project Ga0326728, IMG submission 207602) | Lab enriched peat soil microbial communities from McLean, Ithaca, NY, United States - MB31MN | ecosystem: Environmental > Terrestrial > Soil > Wetlands > Peat | place: USA: New York...
ACCCGTCCGGCGTGGGATTGGCGAATGCGTTTTCCGGCAGGTCGCGCCCGCCGAGATTCGCATAGCCCGCGGCTTCCTGCGCGATGCTCTCCCGCTCGGCCTCGCCCGCCTGATAAAGCTCCTCGTTGGACATCGTTTTGTGCAGTTCCTGCACCGAGCTGTTTATCTGCGACTCCGTCTGCGCAAAACAGCTTCCCGTAACAAACGACGCAATACAAAATACCAGCAACTTCCTCATGTGGCCTCCCGAGATATCTACATTATAGTATAGCCTGTCTTGCGCTAAAATCCCCCCAGTTTTACCGGCATGCTGCCGTTTGCTTTGCCGGCGCCGGTCAGCGCGCGGGCGGCGGCGGTCTGGAATTCCTCTATAGCGCAGAAGGCGCACAGCGCATTGTCTATCCTGCCGGGGAAGCTTTCAAACACGAACGGGCTGCCGAAGGCCAGCATAGTCATCCTGCCGGTATCGCCCAGGCGCTTTGCTATTTCGGCGCGGTTTTCCGGGCTGAGGTTTATATTGCCCGAAAACGCCTGCGGCCTGCTAAACGACACCGCCAGCAGCTTCCCGCCGGAAAATTCGCTGGCCGACATCACTTCCACTCCCTGCTTTTTAAGCTCCTCCACAAAAGCCTTGCCTTTCCACTGCGCAGGGTCCGGGTTGCCGGGTTCCATATAGGCTATAACGTCGCCCTTGCGCAGCGGCGTTTCTCCGTTGCGTTTCGCCCAGGTCAGACATTCGGGCGCGGTTTCGGTGTTGAACTGGCGGTGCTCCTTGCAGCCCACCACGTCCATGCCGGGCCTTGGCAGCCTTGCGTCCAGTTTTGAAATCATCGCCGCCGCGCGCAACAGCGCGGTATCCGCCGCAGCTTCGGTTATCGAGCCGTTTTTGTAGGCTTCCACCAGCGCGGCATGCAGCTTGAAGGCGTCGTCCGGGACCAGCAGTATGTCCGCCCCGGCAAGCAGCGCCAGCACGCCGGCGGCGCGTTCGTCGTTTATCGCTTTCATCGAAAGCGCATCGGTGACCACGCAGCCTTTATATCCCATCTTGCCGCGCAAAAGCCCGTCTATCGCCTTGCGCGAAAAAGAGGCGGGCATATCCGGGTCCACGCCGTCTATCTGCAAATGCCCCACCATCACCGAGTCAGAACGGTTCATGTTTGCGATGAAGGGTTTTAGTTCGTTGGAATAAAGCTGGTCTATGCTGCGTTTTAGCGTCGGCAGCGCGAGATGCGAATCCTTTTCCGTTTCGCCGTGGCCGGGGAAATGCTTTATGCTGTTAAGCGTGTTTTCCTCCGCCAGCGCAGCCATATATGCCCCCGCGAGGCGGGATACCGATTCCGGCGATTCGCCGAAGGAGCGCACGTTGACTATCGGGTTTTCCTTTCTGGTGGCAAGGTCCACAACCGGCGCGAAAACCCAGTCCACTCCCATTGCGCGCGCCTCGCGCGCGGTTATCGCGGCTTTGCGCCGCGCAAAATCTTCCGATGCCGCCGCGCCTATGGCCATGTTGCTTGGCAGCTCGCTGGAGCCGTATGCCCAGCGCCCGGGGCCGTCTTCGTAATCGGCGCAGAACAAAAGCGGCTGCTTTGCGCGGGCCTGCAATTCGGTGGTGAACTGCGCCACGTCGGCCGCGCGGCCCTTGTAGAGGCAAAAGCCCCCCACGCCCATGTCCGTCAGGCGGCGCGCCTCGTCGGGGTCGGTTTCGCCGAAACGAAATCCGGGGAATATCAGTCTTGCCAGCTTGCGTTCCATGTCCATGGAGAAATCCTCGTGTGCTGTTTCAGTTTTAGAAATGAAAGTTTGTTAATAATGATTATGGCGCATTTGCGGACGCTTTTCAAATAAGCGAAAATATAAATTGCTTCTTCTATGCCCATATCCCCACGTATAACGCTTGTCGCGGCAGTATTTACCGCTTTGCTTTGCTCAGCCTTGCGCGCGCCCGCTTTTGCGGACGCATCCCGTCCTGCGGGCAAAATAGCCGCTCCGGGACAGGTGCTGCGCCTGCTTGTGGCCGCCAAGTATTCCGGCGCATGGTGCGTTTACGACGGTACCCGGTACAGGTTTTTACCTGCGGGCAATTATCAGCGCGCCTTGGTGCCGGTAGAGGCGGACACGAAGCCGAGGACGGCCTCCACGCTTTCGGTTTATGCGCCGGACGGGGAACTGCTGTTTTCGGAGCGCGTTTATCACCCCAATCCGCATTTCCCGGTAGTGCGGCTGAAACTGTCCGCTTCCAAGAAAAAACTTTACACCAGCAGGCGCATTCCCGATTCGCGGCGCAAAATACGCGCCGCACTCTGCACCCAGAGCGCGCGGCAGCTTTGGCACGGCAAATTCTCTTTCCCGGCGAAAGGGCGGCACAGCGCGCCTTTCGGGCAGCGGCGCGTCAGCGGCAAAAAGACATTATCCTATCATCTCGGCCTCGATATAGCCGTGCCCGTTGGCACGCCGGTGCGCGCAGTCAACGACGGCACGGTGCTGCTTGCCGGGCTGTTCCCGCTGCAAGGCAACGCGGTTTACATAGACCACGGGCAGGGCGTGGTGTCGGCCTGTTTCCACATGAGCAGGGTTTTGGTAAAAGCGGGCGACAGGGTTTCAAAAGGCACGGTGATAGGCAAATCAGGCAATACCGGCATTTCCACCGGGCCGCATTTGCACTGGAGCATGTTCGTGCACGGCATACCGGTCAATCCGTCGGAATGGGTCAGACAGGAATTTTAAGTCAGAACTAAAATAATATGCCACGGCTGTATTCCCCGCCGGGGCGTTTTTTTTAAATATCCGTTCAGTTTTTGTGCGGCGGGGCTAGGAACGAAATTGCGTGGCGGATTATTTCCACCTTAAGGCCGGTTTTTGAAACACGCGGCTCGCCGTCCAGATGATATACCAGTTCATCGCCGGATACCACCTCGGCCTGCTCGGCCAGCAGCGTGGTGACGCCGCTTACCTTGTCTATTTTCCCGGAGAACAGCGCGGTCAGGTTAAGCGCGGTGCGATAGGCCGACATATTTTCCACAAGCACCACATGCAGCATCCCGTCGTCAGGTTTGGCGGACGGGGCTATAATGGCGCCGCCGCCGAACTGCCTGCCGTTGGCGAAAGCGAGGCACATCGGCGCCGCCTTAAGCGTGCGTCCTGCGCAGCGCAGCTCCACCTGCGGAGGCTTGTAGGCCAGAAGTTCCTTGAGGCCGAGATAGTAGTAGGGAAGTTTGCCGCGCGGGCCTTTCTTGCCGAAGACGTTGAAGGCGCGGCCTATCATCGCGTCGAGGCCTATCCCCGCGACATTGGCGAAATACTCGCCGTTTACTTTCCCCAGATCTATTTTGCGCGGCAGATAATCCACCAGCGCGGTAACGGCGGCTTTAGGGCGTAGCGGCAGTCCGAATTCGCGCGCGAATCCGTTGCCGGAGCCTTTTGCTATCAGTCCGAGCGCGGTTTCGGTGCCGCAAAAAGCGGGCAGCACTTCGTTAAGCGTACCGTCCCCGCCCGCGACCACAACGGCCGCGAATTTTTCGGAGACCGCGGTTTTCGCAAGTTCCGCGGCGTGGCCCTGTCTTTGCGTGAATTCAATTTTCAGTCGCGCGCAGGATGCAAAAGCGGTTCTTACGGCGTCGGCAAGCGTCGAGGCGTCGCGCCTTGCGCCCGAATTAGGATTGATTATAAAACAGTAACTATCTAGCATGAAGTGTCCATTAGTTTTTCACAAATATTAATATATTCTATGGAAAACGGCGGTATGACGCAACTGGCGCTTGCGCCAGTTGCGTTCCTGTATTCCTCAGTAAAAAGTGCGGTTTTTGTATAATCCGACCCGAATATACAGGAATACCCTTTGCCGGGCAAGCCCGGCAAAGGGTATAATTTTACAGGATGAAACCACTCTTCACTTTTTTGATAATCATCTCCGCCGCTTGCGGCGCGGCTATGGCCGCGCCGTCCGCATTGCCTGCGGCGGATGACTGCGACAAGTCCGTCATCCCGGAATCGGTGCCGTCAAAAACCGTACTTTCGCCCAACAAGGGACCGCGCTGGCATGCGCTCGGCATGGACGACGGTTCCGCGCTCTGCGTTTTCGGCAGCCGCTATCCGATATTTAAGGAGACGCTGGAGGAATTTCGCGGCGCGGACTCGAGCGACATTTTCAAGGCGTATTTCAGGACGGAAAAGGGCGAGACCGTGGCCTATCACATAAACAAGGCGCGCCTCGTGGCCGCCATGCAGCCCTATCGCGGCGAGCAGGCTTTCAGGTTTTACGCGCTTCGCGCGGTTTACTCCGACGATGCGATGCTAAGCCTCAGCCGCGCGGCGATACCGGCGGGCGAGAATTTCGACCGCAACTGGAAATATTTTTCCTCCTCTTTCCTCAAAGGCAACTGGTTGTGGAGCAATGCAAAAGTAAGGGCGAAGCTGGACAAATGGCTTAACGCGCAGGCGCGCAAATCATACAAGGTCCCGGCGGACTGCCTGCCTGAAGTGGAACTGCTTACCGGGATACCAAGCGCCTACCTGTCCGGCTACAGGGCCGAACGCTCGCCAAAAAGCAAACTCAGCATTTCCCCCCGCTACAAGATAACGGTGGCGCGCATGGTCTGCGCCGGTCACGAGGACGAACCTCAGGCGCTGGACCGCGAGAAGCTGCATCTGGACAATTTGCTGGATCTCTTTAAATGACAAAACTTCCCGAAATAATAGCAGGGCTTAAAAAAGAATTCCCGAAGGCCGGCTGCTCGCTGGAACATTCGGATCCCTTTGAGCTGCTTGTCGCCACGATACTTTCAGCGCAATGCACCGACGAGCGCGTCAACAAGGTCACCCCCGCGCTGTTTAAAAAATATCCGACCCCCGCCGCTTTCGCCGCCGCCGGACAGCCTGATATAGAGAAGATGATTTATTCCACCGGCTTCTATCACAACAAGGCAAAATCCATATTGGGCGCTTCAAAGGAAATAGAGGCGCGTTTCGGCGGCAAGGTGCCCGATACCATGGACGAGCTGCTGACGCTGCCCGGCGTGGCGCGCAAAACGGCAAACGTCGTTCTGGGCAGCGCTTACGGCAAGGCCGAGGGCGTTGTGGTGGATACTCATGTAAAGCGCCTCGCTTTCCGTCTGGGGCTTACCAAAAACACCGAGCCGGAAAAAATAGAGCAAGATTTGATGAAGCAGCTTGAGCGCAAATACTGGATTTGGTTCGCACACGCGCTGGTGCTGCACGGACGAAAAACCTGCAAGTCTCAGACCCCGCTTTGCGATAGTTGCGTCCTCTCCTCATGCTGCCCCAAAAAAGGCGTTAAAGACAAGTAATTGAATCGTACTCTAAAGCATTTGCACTGGTATCAGAAAAAAAGCCGCCCTTTTAAGGGGCGGCTTTTTGCTGTAAGTCTGGCGTTTTATTTCGCTTTTGCGGCCTGCTTTTTCCCCGCCGCTTTTTTTGCTTTTAGCGGCTGTTTCGGGGATTGCTCGGTCCGGGCTGCCGTGGCGGTTTTTGCTGTTGCGGCATGATGCCTTTTGCCCTTTCTTGCATGAACAGGCGCGGGCGGTTTTGGATACTGCGCGCCCATAAAGGACATAACGCCTTCCGTTATCGAGTCGGCCCAGCGCTGGCGGAATTGCGGGTCCATGGCAAGCGCCTCCTGTTCCGGAATCATCATATAGGCGTTTTCAATAAGTATGGCGGGCATCTGGGTCTGGCGCACCACCTCGTAATTGCCGTAGCGCATCCCTTCGTCCGGCAGCGGGATATTTTTCTGATAAGCGGCATGCACCGCCCAGCCGAGGTCCATGCTGTGCGGCTGGTAGAAATATACCGTGTAGCCGCGTTTCGCGGTGAACGGATTGCCGCCGTCCTCCAGCGCGTTGAAATGCAGGCTTATGAACAGGTCGCCTTTCTCGCGCCAGGCTATTTTGGGGCGGTCGGTAAGCTCGACATGCTCGTCGCCCTTGCGCGTCAGGGTTACGGTGGCGCCCAGCTTTTCCAATGTAGGCTCAAGCACTTTTGCCAGCGCCAGCGACGCTTCATACTCGTAATAAGGAGTCGGGCCTACCGCGCCGTCCAGCGGCGGCACGCGCTTTGGCGAATGGCCTGGGTCTATTATCACATGCAGCCCGGAAAGAGGATTTGCGGGATCGCCCTTGAGCGCCGGTTTGTGGCGCAGTTCTATGCGGAATTCCCTGCCCTGACGGGTTACGTCATAGCCCCACAGCTTTTCGCCCTGCTTGAAGTTGACCGTTATGCGCACGGTCTGGCCGCTTAACTGCTTCCAGCGGATATCGCGCACCAGCGTGTCGGCCGGGTCGTAGGTTATCCACTTTATCTGCTCCGAGGTGTAGTAGAAATCGAAGCTTATCGAATCCTCTTTTTCCTCCACGCCGTACGGCACGGTTTCTGACACGGGGATGGAAATGAACGAGGAATTGTTGTCGACCTTGTCGATTATTTCGCCCGCCAGTTTCGCGGAGAGCGGCAGCAAGTTGTCCGGGCCTTCCATTTTGGCAAGGCGGGACTGGTCGGTCCAGCCGTATTCGTCGTTATTGAGGCGCAGCCGTATGCGGGAGCCGGTCCTGGTGTCCGCTATCGCGGAAGTGCCGGGCAGCAGAAACATGAAATATCCTGATGCCTCGGTGTCCAGCGGTATCGTTTCGGAGGTGGATGTCATCACGCGCCAGACGCGGTCCTCCAGCGCGGTAAGCTTCCCGGCGGAGACCAGCTTTGCCGTTTTGCCTTTGCTTTCCGCTTTAAAGGATACTTCGGCGTTTTCGGCCTTGTCTCCGGGTTTCAGCGCATACTGGAAAGTATATATGGAGCTGTTGGCCGGAGAAGGCTGCATCGGCATATTTTTCAACAAGCCGTTTACGGTCACGGTGACGGTGGACCCGGCCTGCGCCGCCACGGAAGCGCGGAATATATCGCCGGGGCGCAGGTATTTGCTCTGCGCGGTGTCCGGGAGTTCCACGAGGGGTTGGGTGGAAATATCGACGGTGAACGGAGGCTCCACTTTTATGGAGCGCAGCAGCGTCATCGTTGTCGTCCCGGTGTTTAGTTCCAGTTTGTAAACCGAGTCGCTTGGCAAAGGCAGGTACGCAAGGAATGTCCCGGTTTTATAAACGGATACGGGCGTGCCGTTTATCTTGAGCGTGCCGGTGGAAGGCGAGACATTGCCGAAGATGAAATTCTTGCTCACCGGCGGCAGCGGCTGCCCCTCGTAGGGAACTATCACGTTTATCGCCTGCGCCGAGGCTATCGCCTGCGCGGCGGACACGGCCAGCATGGCCGCGGTTGCTTTAAGTGTCAGGTTTTTTTTCATTTTTGTTTTGAAATCATGCGGACTTGTTGTCCGCCAGTACTCACTGCTATTCTATGTTTTTGAATAGCCTGCGTCAAAACGTTGTTTGTGCAAAAAAACGCCCCGCATTATGCAGGGCGTTATAAAGAGGTGCCGGATAAATCTATGCTGCCGTTTTCTTTAGTTTGACGTTTCGTTGTATGACGGCTTCTTTCTTGAGCGGGGCGAGATCGGGGCAGCAGACGAGTTCGGGTGCATCTTCGGTGATAAGGCGGCAGGCTGAAAGGCGTTCGGCGGCTTTGTCCAGACAGTTTTGCAGTTCTTTTGCCACCGGTCCAAGCGAGGCCATTTTTTTACCGGCGGTATAATAGCCGCATACGCGCAGTCCGCCCGCCCATGTCATTCCCGTGCCCTTGGCGAAGAAACGGCAAAGCTCGATGGATGTCTCGGTGGGATGCCCGTCGTTGCTGCAGCAGGCTATGGCGGCGAAACGCGGCAGTCCTATGCCATGCTCGTTGGTGCGGGTGGCGGAGATAGCTTCAAGGATTTTTACAAATTGGGGAGGGAGGGAGGACTGGCCCGCGCTGAAAGTCGCTATAAGCAAATCCGAGTTGTTTAGCTGTTTGGCCAGTTCCAGCGCGCAATTGCCCTGGCGCAGCAAGTCCGTGGTGCGCACAATCCGGGTCTGCCAACCGCGTCCGGTAAGCTGTTCCGCTATGTAATCCGCTACGGTATCCGTAGTGGTAGGCTGTTGCTGGAAATCACCGCAAATTATATACGCGCGACTCATGGTCATGGCAGCTCCCGGCGGAAACGTAGCCTATGACCCCCCGTTCTCTTTTCCGCTTAGTAAATTATAACTTAAGTGCAGGAATAGTAAATGGGCCAAAGGACCCCTAACCATACTGAGCCCGGCCAGCTGTTCCGGTTAATTTGAAAAAGCGAAACCGGCGCTCATCGATATGGTATCGGAATTGTCGTTGAAGCTGCGGGTCCAGCCGATTCCCAGAGGCAGCGGGAAGCGCCAGAAACGGTAGTAGAAATTGAGACCGGCCCCCGCCCGTCCGTATGGAATGGAGGAATCCCACACCTGCGCATATTCGGCGAAAGGGGCCAGCGCCAGCATTCCCAGCCTTGATCGGCGCAGATAATAAGTATAAGACAATGACGCTCCCGTGCCGGTATCCCCCCTGAAATCCCGGGCGTAATTGCCCTGCATCCCCAATTCCCTGCCGGTGGCTATAAGCTGCGCGAAAGGCAGGTCGAAACCCTTTGCCGTGCGTACGGACAATGCCGCCATATTGCGTTTTGTCGTTTCGGCGGTGAAGCGCAGCCCGGCGGATATAGTGCTGAAATCATAATCCGAACCGTCGAATCCCCCTCCGCCGGAAAATCCGCAGTCCGCCTCCCATTCATATCTGGTTTGCGGCAGCGGTTGGAGCTTCTCGTCCCGGTCGGAGAGGCCGAGGCCGAAAAGCACGCCGAAAGAACTGGCCCGGCTGACGCCGCTTTGCGCCTCGCTGTGATAGCGCGCCTGCACTGAAATAACGTTCTGCCTTCCTCCGTCGGAGGGAGTGCTGCCGGTTTCCGCTTTGTAGCCCTGCGCGAGCGACTCAAAACCGGCCTCATATGAAATATGCGCGTCCGGACGGTAGGCCGTCCTCAGGGCGACGGAATCCTGTTCGTTTTTATAAAGCGCTGTCACGGGAGAAGCATAGTCCGGCAGGTTGGACGGAGATCCGGCAAGCTTGCCGGACATGTAGGCCCCGTCCGCATAGGATGTTTCATCGTATTGCAGATGCGAGCCTTGCAGGCTAAGCGACCATTTGCCCCATGACATTCCCATCCCGGCCGCCTGCCCGTTCTGCCCGGATATGAACGCCCCGTATATCGATTCCCCGTCGCGCATGCCGTTGCTTTCCATAAGCGTTACACCGGCCTCCCGGCGTCCGCTCCCGCCGGAAATAAAAGGCAGCGGGAGGGCGAACCAGCCGTCATCCGCGTCTATGTCCACGACAGCGCCGCCCAGCTTTTCATCGTGCTTCGCCGTTATGTTTACGTTACGGAAAATTTTCATCGAGTGCATGATGTCGAGAGTTTGGCGTTGCGCGTCCGCCGTCCAGCGCCCGCCTTCCTTTAAAGGGATCTGTTCCTGCACGGAAGCCGCCGTCACCCGTTTGGTTTTAATGGCGAGCGAGCGTATTATTTCCCCCTCGGCGGGGGCGGTGTCCTGCGCCATGGCGAGTGAATTCGCCAAAGCGAGCATAATAAGCGGCAGGATTTTCCTCATCACCAAATGATAGCAAACGCATTGCGGCGCGGGCAGCTAATTATTATTATGAATAAAGGTTTGCAAAGATATCGGTAAATCCGGAGGCGTAATGGACACCCGCTCGCGTTACCGCAAAATATGCGACAAGATACTTTCCATGACAGGCAAGCGTCAGGCGGAAGTTTTGATTTGTTCCCGTGACGAGGCGCTTACGCGTTTTGCCGAAAATGTCATTTCCCAGAATGTCGGCAGCCGTACCGAAGAAATAGGCATACGCCTCATCGAAGGCGGCAAGGTGGCGACCGTCACAGTCAATCGTGAAGATGACAGGACAATCAAGGAAGCCGTTTCCTCCGCGGTTGAAATACTGCGTTATCAAAAGCCAGATCCGGAGCTGTTGCCGCTGCAATCGCCCAAAAAAGTGCGCGAGAACACCGGGCTGGTGGATGCCGCTGTGGTGAATATGACTCCCGCGCAGCGCGCGGAGCATATAGGCGACCTTGTAGCACGCTGCAAAGCAAGAAAACAGATAGCCTGCGGCATACTGACGAACGGAGTTTCCGGAACCGTACTGGCTAATTCAAAGGGCGTTTTCCTGCATCATGCGCAAAGCAACGTCGGCTACTCGGTTACCGTTAAAGACGATGCGGCCGCCAGCCTTGCGGAGGCATACGGCAACAGGCTTGCTGAAATAGATTTTGAGAAGGTAGGCAATGAAGCCATGGAAAAAGCGCGGATGGCAAAAAATCCGCGCGCAATAGGTCCCGGCAGCTATACCGTAGTCCTTCCCCCCGATCCGGTGGCGAACATGCTTTCCATGATGTCCTGGGAACTTTCCGGCATGGCGTATAACGAAGGCTCCAGCTTCGCTTGCGGGCGGCTGGGCAAAAAGATTTTTTCCGAGGCGCTGACGATAGTGGATAATCCTCTGGACGGCAAAACGGCGGGTATGCCTTTTGATTATGAAGGCTCGCCCTGCAGAAAAATTAATTTTGTGGAACGCGGGGTGCTTAAAGCTGTAGCCCACGATATCAAAACCGCAAAAAAGGCCGGCACCGTTTCAACCGGACACGCGCTGCCTCAGCCCAATTCCTATGGCGCTTTCCCCCGCAATATGGAAATAATGCCAGGCAATTCCTCCGTGGAGCGGATGATAAAAAACACCAAACGCGGGTTGCTGCTTTGCCAATTCCATTATGTAAATATGTTGCGCCCGATGGAACTGGAAATAACCGGCATGACGCGTAACGGTCTTTGGCTTATAGAAGACGGGCGTGTTGTCTGCGCGGTGAAAAATCTGCGCTTTACCGAAAGTATTCTGAACGCATTTTCCCGCATAGAGGAAATCGGCTCCGACACCGCGCAGTGCGAAGCCGCGCTCGGCTGTTTTGTTCCCGCTATGAAGATCGGCGGATTCAACTTCTCTTCCGCCACAAAGTTTTAAGGAGGCTGTATGTTCGATTTTTGCGGCAAAGCCATGGATATAATAAGTTCCAAAGGCGTTTCTTTCGGCGATATCCGTATCATAGACGAGCGTTCGCAGCATCTGGCGGTTAAAAAAGGCAGCATAGCCAAGGCGGACGACGCGCAGTCGCTCGGGTTCGGCATAAGGGTCCTGTATAAAGGCGCATGGGGTTTTGCCTCCTCCAATGAGCTTTCGATGCGCGAGATAGAGCGGGTGGCTTTGCTTGCGGTGGAAACAGCAAAGGCGAGCAGCACGGTGAAAGGCATGAGTGTGCGGCTTGCGCCGGAACCGGTTTATCTGGACCGTTGGCAGAGCCCGTACCTTATAGATCCGTTTTCGGTTCCTATGCGGGATAAAATGGATATCTTGATGCGCACGGATGAATTGCTCCGCAAGAACAAAAAAGTGACCTCCAGCATGGCGATGATGTATTTTGTTCGCAAGCATCAGTATCACGCCACAACGGAAGGTTCGCGTATAGAACAGGTGCTTACCTACAGCGGAGCAACCAGCCAGGCTGTCGCGTCCGACGGGCATGAAAGCCAGATGCGCTCTTATCCCTATGGCAGGCATATGCTCCAGATGGGCTATGAAGCGGTGGATTCGCTTGACCTGCCCGCGCATGCCGAGCGCATCCGGGAGGAGGCCGTCGCATTGCTTTCCGCGCCGGTTTGTCCGAGCGGAGAGAAAGATTTGATAATTTCCGGCGAGCAGCTTGGTCTGCAAATACATGAATCGGTCGGCCATGCCAGCGAGCTGGACCGCGTACTCGGCTATGAGGAGTCTTATGCGGGTTCCAGCTTCGCCACCACCGAAAAATTAGGCAGGTTCCGTTACGGTTCGCCGATAGTAAACCTTGTGGCGGATGCCACTTTGCCCGGCGGTCTTGCCACTGCGGGTTATGACGACGACGGCGTGCGCGCGCAGCGCTGGCATATAGTCAAAAACGGCGTGCTTTCCGGCTACATGACGAACCGCGAATTCTGCGGCGCGATAAAGATGAACCGCAGTTGGGGCTGCAACCGCGCGGACAGTTTTGCAAGCATACCGATAACGCGTATCTGCAATCTGGGCCTGATGGCGGGCGATTGGGAGTACGACGATATGGTGGCCGACACAAAGGACGGCATCATAATGGAAAACAACCGCTCCTGGAGCATAGACCAGAAACGTCTTAATTTCCAGTTCGGCAGCGAGATAGGCTGGCTGGTAAAAAACGGGAAGATAAAAGGCATGGTCAAAAATCCCAGTTATCAGGGCATCACGCCGGAGTTCTGGAATTCCTGCGACGCAATATGCAATCATAAACATTGGAAACTTTATGGCGTTGTAAATTGCGGCAAGGGACAGCCGATGCAGGTTGCAAGGATGTGCCACGCCTCAAGCCCGGCTAGATTCCGCAATGTGAAAATAGGTATAAAATCCTAAATCAACTACAACGGGGGGCTATGAAAAACAAGATATTCGCATTGAAGTCGATAGACACGCTGCTCTGCCAGTCGCAGGAGAGCGGCCACGCGCTCAAAAAAGCGCTGGGGCCGCTGGACCTGACGCTTCTCGGCATAGGCTGCATAGTGGGCGCGGGCATTTTCGTGCTTACCGGGCAGGCCGCAGCGCAGTACGCCGGTCCGGCGATAGTGCTTTCCTTTGTAGTATCGGCGGTCGGCTGCGCTTTTGCGGGACTTTGCTATGCGGAGTTCGCCTCGATGCTACCCATCGCAGGCAGCGCGTACACCTATGCCTACGCTACGCTGGGCGAACTGGTGGCGTGGATAATCGGCTGGGACCTGATACTGGAATATCTGTTCGGCGCGTCCACGGTGGCGGTCGGCTGGTCCGGCTATGTCACAAGCTGTTTCGCCGATTTCGGGATTACGCTGCCCCCGTCGCTGACAAACGCCTGCGGCACGCATCTGGTGCTGGCCCCGCAGGCGGGCTGGATAACGCTTTCCGGCGCAGCGGCTTCCGCGCTGGCCGCCAAAGGCGTCAATATCGCCGCGCTCCCCCATGCGGTCGGCATCATAAACCTCCCCGCCATGCTTATTGTGCTTGCCATCACCGCATTGCTGGTGATAGGCATAAAGGAATCCGCCCGATTAAACAGCGCCATAGTGTTCATAAAAATAACGGTGGTGCTGCTGTTCGTTATTTTCGGCGCGCACTATGTGCATGCCGAAAACTGGACGCCGTTCATCCCCCCCAACCTCGGCGGTTTCGGCAATTTCGGCTACAGCGGCATTTTGCGCGGTGCGGGCGTGGTGTTCTTCGCCTATATCGGCTTCGATGCCGTTTCCACCACGGCGCAGGAGGCCAAAAATCCGCAGCGCGACATGCCCATCGGCATACTTTCCTCGCTGGTTATCTGCACGCTGCTTTATATCGCGGTGGCGCTGGTGCTTACCGGCATGGTGAAATACAGCCTGCTTAACGTTCCGGATCCCATAGCTGTCGGCGTAAACGCCGCGGGCAGCGCGCTTGTGTGGCTGCGGCCTTTTATAAAACTCGGAGCGCTGGCGGGACTTAGTTCCGTGGTGCTGGTGCTGCTTATGGGCCAGCCGCGCATATTCTTTTCTATGGCCAACGACGGCCTGCTGCCGGAGGTGTTCCGCCGTGTGCATCCGCGTTTCCAGACACCGCATATAACCACCATGGTGACCGGCGCGGTGGCCGCGCTGCTGGCCGGGTGTCTGCCCATCGGCATACTGGGCGAGATGGTCTCCATAGGCACGCTGCTGGCCTTCATGCTGGTATGCGCCGGTATATGGATATTGCGCCGCACGCAGCCGGAGCGCGCGCGGTCGTTTAAAACCCCGCTGGTGCCTTTCGTGCCGATAATGGGCATACTGATATCGCTGGCGCAGATGGCGTCGCTGCCGTTGATGACATGGGTCCGGCTGCTGGTCTGGATGGCTATCGGGCTGGTGATATATTTTACCTACGGGATACACCACAGCACGCAACGCTGTTCATCCGTAAAATAGTTTCCTTGACAATAAAAAAACCCGCGCTTTTGGCGCGGGTTTTTTGTTTGGACAAGTCTGTTTACAGCGGAGGCAGCATCGTTTTTTCCAGATGCTCGTAATGGGCTATAACCTCGCGCACAAAGGCGCGTTTCTGGTTGTAGCTGCCGGGGAAGAAGCTGCCCTTGAAGCCCGCCACTATCAGGTTGCGCACTTGTTTGCGGGTAAGTTTTGCGCTTGTCGCCACCAGTTCCAGCTCGCGCGACACGCTGGTGTTGGATACCAGTCGGTTGTCGGTGCAGATCGTCACAGAAAGCCCGGTCTCTATCATCTTGTGCACCGGATGCTCGTCCACCGATTTGATTTCCGGTATCGTCTGCAGATTGCTTGTCACGCAGACTTCCACGCCGATGCGCTGGCTGGCGATGTAGTTGATAAGATTGTCCACATAGCGCTGATGGTCTTTTATCGCCGGGTCCTTTATTCTGTCCGCGGCGAATAGGAATGTGCCGTGGCCTATGCGGTTGGCATGGCATTCAGTGATAGCCTGGAATATCGATTCCGGGCCGTAGGCTTCGCCTGCGTGCACGGTTTTGCGTATGAAATGTTTGTGGGCGTACTGGTATGCTTCCCAATGGTCCAGCGACGGGAAACCGGCCTCTTCTCCGGCAAGATCGAAACCGACTATCGGCAGGCCTTCTTCTTCAACTAAAATTACGCCGGTGCGCGCCAGTTCCAGCGAGGCCGCGGCGTAAATCTCTTTTTTGGGCGCATGTTCCAGCACGCGCAGGAAGTCAGCGAAATAAGGCGACATACCCTTGGAGAACCGGCGCATCGCGCAGATGATGATGCCGAAATGGAACGGAATATCCTTGCCTTCCTTTACCGCGGCGGACGCGTTATGCGCTTTAGCCCCGCTGGCAAGTCCCTTGGAGACGGCGCGCACGACATCGGTCATGGAAAGGTCCACCGTGGTGTTGAGCTGCGGCGCGAACCGCACCTCGATATAACGGACGCCTTCGGCGATGTTGTCTTCAACCAGTTCCTTTGATATGCGCTCGATATTCTCGGCGGTGCGCATTACGGCGCAGGTGTAACCGAAGCCCTTAAGGTATTCGCCCAGGTCTTTGTACGCGGGTTTGAAAACCAGTTCTTTAAGCCCGGCTTCGTCATAAGACGGCAGTTTTACGCCGTCTTTTTTGGCAAGCTCTATAAGCGTGCCCAGACGCAGCGAACCGTCCAGATGGAGATGCAAATCTGTTTTGGGGATTTTCTTTATGAATTCAGAAGTTATTTTCTCTCTCACGTTAAACCTCGACAGCCTAAGGATTGTATACCATTATATGCCGCGGTACGCGGCGAGTCAACAAAGGGATTAAAGCCGGTTTGCCGCGAATGCCAGCAGGCAGAGTATCTGGGTGGATACCAGCGCCTTGACCGAGCTGTTCCAGAAAAGATGGTTCATGTCGAACGCGAAAAGGTAGCATTCGCTAAGCAGCAGTCCGGCGGCGGGACCGGCCCACATAAACCAGGGCAGCAGATGCAGGCAGTCTATCCCGGCGAAAAGCTGTATGGCCAGCGCGCCGGTGCTCATCGCCAAAAGCCACAACGCCGACAAATGCATCGCCGCCATGCCCATCAGCCGGGCGGGGGTGTATATTTTCAGCACGAAGCAAAGCAGGCCTATCGCAAGCAGGATGACCGGTATGCCGGCGGATACGGCGACCATGGTCGGTGTGTTTTCTTCTATTTTGAAGCTGGCGAGAAGCACTTCTTCGCGCAGGTGTATGCGCTGCATGGCGAGCATCCGGGCGGGCGCGTCCACGCGTTCCGCGCTTGCTATCGGAGCGGCGGTATATGCATAATGGCCGAACAGCTCCGGCAATACGACTGTTGCCAGGGCTAGCAGGAACATCAGGCCTATAGAGGATAATACCGAGCGCATTATGCTGTCAGTTGTCCAGGGCTCCGTACACAAATGACGCCGGCTGGATGAAGGCGAAAATCTCGCCCGGTTTGCTGAGTCCGGTGGCGCTTATTATGTTGTGCAGTATCTCTTCCGCCTTGTCGGCGGGCACTGCCAGAAGTACTACGTGCTTCTCCGCGTCTATCAGCCTGCCGAGCAGGCCAAGCCGCTGTCTTACTCCGGTGCCGCGGGCGTAGAAATACGTGGCCCCCTGCACTCCGGAGGCGGCCGCGGCGTCTATGATAGACGAACCGTCCTTGCGCTGCACGACTATGGTTATTATTGCTTTTTCCCGCATTGTTCTCTCCGCTTATAAATCTGCCTTGGTATATTGTACTATAGAATTATATAGATTCGTTGTCCAATGCTTTGTTCTTTACGGGTATTTTTTTGATTTTTCCGGGCAGGAACAGGGAGGTTTTTCATGCGAGTTCTTTTGACGTCCGCGCTGTTTTCCTTTTTTGCGGGCGGGCTTTTTGCGCAGACGGCGGTTTCGGGCGATGAGCTGCGTGCGCAGCCGGTACCGCTGGCGCCTGTTCCCGGCATCAGCATAGAAAAACAGATGGCGCCTATAGCTGCGCGCAAGATAAAATTCGCCAATGTCATAATTGTCGATCCCGCGCTTGCTTCCATACGCGCGGTGACGGCGCAGACTTTCGGCGGCAAGCGCGTGCTGCCGATATCCGGCGCAGCCGTGGCGTATCCCGATGCCGCGGCTATGATAAACGCCGGTTTTTTCGACCGGGGCGGGACGGGCCGCGTGATAGGTTTTATGATGGAGGACGGCCATGACGTGGACTATATCCCGGAAGCCACGATGAACAGCATTTTCCGGGTGGAGGATGACGGCGCGGTAGCCATATCCAGCGGCACCGAACTCCCGGCGGACATAAAGGCGCGCACGGTATATGCCGTCGCGGGCAAATCGTTCTGGGATACGGCGGCGGATTCCACCGCGCGCTGCGCCGTCTGCATCACCGGGGACAAAAAGGTGAAGTTTATAACCGCCTATCCGGTGGCCACGGTGGCGGAAATGGTTTCATATATAACGCAGGACGAAGGCTGCGCAAGCTATGTCAGTCTGGACGGCGGCGGCTCCACTCAGACGCTTTACCGCCCGTCCGGTATGCAGGTCGGCTGGGAACGCATCACGTCTTGCTATAACGGCGATCTTGTATCAGCCGCGCAGTGCTACCGGCCTGTCGCGTCATTCTTAATTGCAGAACCAAAATAAAATATGGACGAACAAGAACACAACCACGAACATCTTCACGAAGACGGCCGCGAACATGAACCCGGGCATGAACATGACGAACATGCCGGGCATCAGGATGAACATCCTCACGCGCACGGACATTCGCACGGGCATTCGCATAGCGGCACGCCGGGCGGCGTTTTAAAATCGGCGCTGGCGATCATCGTAGTCTTTATGCTGGTGGAGTTTTTCGGCGGACTGCTGACCCACAGCCTTGCGCTGGTTTCCGACGCGGCGCATATGCTGACCGACGCCGCGGCGCTGGGTATGAGCATTTTCGCGGCGCATATGTCGGCAAAGCGCGGTTCGAGGAAAAAAACTTTCGGCTATTATCGCGCGGAAGTGCTGTCCGCTCTGGCCAACGGGGTGACGTTATGGGTTGTGTCCGGCATCATATTGCGCGAGGCGGTGGAGCGCTTTATCTCCCCGGAAAACGTAAACCCCGGGCCGATGCTTGTTATCGCAATACTCGGACTGATTTCCAACATCGCCTGCGCGCGCATACTGCACGGGCATCACGAGCATAACATCAACGTGCGCGGCGCTTTCCTGCATGTGCTTACCGATATGCTGGCGACGCTGGGCGTTGTTGTGGCGGCGCTGCTTATTATGTTCGCCGGCTGGCGCTTGGCGGACCCGGTGATATCCGTGGTCATAGTGCTGCTTACGCTGTGGAGTTCGTGGCGGCTGGTGCGCGACGCGGTGCATATACTTATGGAAGGCGCGCCCGAGCATATAGACCGGGACAAGGTGCTGTCCGAACTTTCCGGCATAGAGGGCGTTGCGGGCGTGCACGAGCTGCATATCTGGACGCTTACCGACGGCGTGGAATCGCTCAGCGCGCATTTGCTGATTAATGATTACAGCAAGTCCACCGGTATATTGAAAGAGGCCAACCGCAGGCTAAGCTGCGATTTCGGCATAGCGCATTCCACGCTGCAACTGGAAACCGAAAAGCTGGAAAACACTTCCTGCGAAGGCGGCAACTGCTGCACGATGTAATTTTTTAATCCACATAAAAACGCCGCTCTTTTATGAGCGGCGTTTTTTTATTTGATATTTCACAGTAACGACGGTCCGACCATAATCATTACCGCAAGCGGCATGGGACTCTGGTTCATGGACAAATCAGCGGACAGCCGAAACGGTAGCCTACGTTTAGCAGCGCGGTCGCGCCGTCGAGCTTTATGTCCTGTCCGGAATAGGACGATTTATTCCAGATATAGCGCGCTTCAAAACCGAAAAATGCGGAAGGCGTCAGGTTGAAATTGACGCCCGCACCGGCATGAAACCCGCCGGTCACTTCCGTGTTGCTGGAATTGTTGTTTAATTCCAGCGTGGAAAAATAAGCGCCCGCCCCCACCTCCAGATACGGTTCGCTGCGGCCGTAAGGCAGAACAGCCTTGGCGGTCATCAGCACCGGGATGACATTCATCGTGGTATTGCCGTTGGTCCCGGTCATGCCGAAATAACCGATGCTCATGTCCATTGCAAACGACCGGAGAAAATAGTGGCCCACGGCCATCTCTCCGTCCAGTCCCAGCTGTTCCTGAAGGCTGCCTGCGCCGCCGAGATTGGTCTGATTGTTCGGGGAATAGAATCCGCCCTTGAATATCATATAACTGGAGTGGTCATAATCAGCCGACGCAGCAAGCGCGCCGCCGGTCAGGACAAACGCAAAAAGCATGAGCGGGAAAAAATTTTGCATACCTTCTCCTTTCGCAAAACACAGGCTCCTATAAGTATAGGTCATCCAATATCCGCCGGATATCGGATGTTCTACCTATGTCACTCAGTAGTACTACTGCCGCCGGGGGCTATTGATTTCAGTTATAATTACGGAGATTTATCCAGGGAGGCTTTAAATGGGTTCCAGAGTCGCAAAAACGCTTAGCAACGCATCCAAATGCATTTGTGTGAAATGCCCGAGTTATTCGTTCGGTTGCATGCTGCGCGGACTGCCGGGCAATCTGCTGGCGTTAGCCGGAGGCATCCGGAATGCGAAACATATGGAGGGGATGTTCTGCTCTTTCGGGCAGAGCAAATGCCTGAAGGTGGACAAGGGTTGTATTTGCCTGCGCTGCTCTTTATATGTCGAGACCGGTCTGGACAAAAAATCCTATTGCCTGCAAACCGGCGGGAAATAACCGCTGCGTGCCGCGTGTTTGTCATGACAAATGGAAAGCGAAAGCGGCGCGCAAAAAGCGCGTAAGTAGGAAAGTGCGCTTGGCAGCCTGTGGTAAAAATCCTTTGGGGCTGGAAAACGTCCGGATGCGGCCTGCGCCCGCGTTGCTCCTCGGTCACAGCCCGTCGGGGCTGCTCCCTCGTTGCGCCTTGGCTCGGCTCGCCCCGATCGTTTTCGCCCTCATAATGACTTTTGCTACAGGCTGCTAGCGCACTGCCAATGTCTGGCGCAGGCCGCTGATGAACATCTGCACCGATATCGTGGTCAGTATCATGCCCATCAGCTTTGTGATGGCAATCATCGCGCGTTCGCCAAGCAGGCGGTTGAGCTTAAAGGACGAAAGCAGTATCACCGCGTTTAGCACCCACGCGATTATCACGGCCAGCGCGCCGTTTAAAAGCCCTGCGCTGCTCGGCATTATCATTACCATGCTCAGCACCGACGGGCCGACTATCATCGGCACAGCCAGCGGGACTATGAAGGGTTCCCCCTCCGGGCTCTGCGCGAAACCGTCCGGCTCCTTCATCGGGAAAATCATCTTTATCGCTATCAGGAAAAGTATTATGCCGCCCGCTATGCTAAGCGACGGCTTGTCTATCCCCATCCACAGCATCAGCCGCGTGCCGAAAAGCAGAGCGGCGAACATTATCGCCAGCGCGATTATCAATTCGCGCTTGAGTATGACTGACTGGCGCGCGCGCGGTATATCTTTTAGCGTGGTGATAAAAAACGGCACGTTGCCCAGCGGGTCCATCACGAAAAACAGCGTAAGTACTACGGATATAAGGGACATTTATCCTCCAAAAGCTTCGCGGTCGCAGAAAATAACGGCTTTGCCTCGCGGCAGAATCATCAGCGGCGGCAGCGGTTTGCCCGACGCAATTTCGCGCATTGCGGCGCGTTTTTTTGCGCCGGAAACCAGAAACAGCGCGGTGCCGCTGTCCGAAAGCATGGGCACGGTCAGCGTGATGCGCTCCTCGGGTTTTATGCCGGGCGGAGCGGTCACCGCCAGCGCGGGCGCGGTGTTTGCCGTCAGCGCGCGGTTTGGAAAAAGCGACGCGGTGTGCCCGTCCGCGCCTATGCCAAGCAGTATTAAATCAAAAAACGCCTTGCGCCCGGTATGAGTGCGCTCAAAGGAGCATATCGTTTCGCCGTAGGTCTTGGCGGCGGCTTCGGACGTTTTCATGCCGGTGTTGACCGGATAGAGTTGCGGCTTTACCGGAAGTTTGTCGAAAAGCGTTTCGCGCGCGACATGGTAATTGTTCTCTTCATCGTCCTGCGGCACAAAACGCTCGTCCGCCCAGAAAACATGGGTTTTCCCCCAGAAGGATTTGCCCGCAAAATCCTGCGAAGCCAGAATTTCAAAAACCGTTTTTGGCGTTTCGCCGCCGGAAATCCCCAGCACAAAAATGCCGTTTTGCGCGACGGCATCCTCCGCCGCTTTCGCGACGAATTCCGCGCAACCGCGCGCCAGCTCGGCACCACTAAAAGTTTTTATTTCCATGAAGGTATAATCTACTATTTTTGTGCGCTATGCGCACCGCTTCCAAGTGGTTCGCGGCAAAAAAAATTGAAAAGGATTTGGAAAGAGATTCGGCATGCACTTGCCGAATCTCGGTATAAGGGATAGAGAGAACGCGCTGTCTCCCGCCGATTAACTTTTTTCTCTGTCATTGCGAGAAATGGCGCGCAGCGCCGTCTATGACGAAGCAATCCATGTGTTGTTTTGAATTGCAAATTATAGATTGCTTCACCCAAACTACGGGTTCGCAATGACAGCATAAGACGCTGTCAATTATAGATTGCTTCGTTGGGAAACTTCTCCTCCCCGCAATGACAGATAAAGGACATTGCCAGATGAAAACAAGGAAATCCGGGCGCTGTTTCGTTCCCGGTGGACAATTTTTTGATTTGATTGCGGGGAATGAAAGGCTTATAATAATGTATTCCCTTCCACCCCTCTATGAGTTTCCATTCAATTTGAAGGGATAATTTTTGAGTAATCAAACGGAGGGAACATGAATTTATATAAGTTTCGTGCGCTTAATAATGAAACAGATCTTTATAGAGCGTGGGTAATATTAACTACCGGCAAATTCTATTGTCAAAAATTCTCCGAATTTAACGATATTAAGGAAGGAGTTTTTTGGTACAACCCCGACAATGTAGATTTGGATAATATTGCATCTATAAAGGCCAATTTCAAAATATGTTGTTTTTCTGAAGATTTAAATAGTGAACTTATGTGGGGATATTATGCGAATGGATACAAAGGCATTGCCATTGAGATAGCAGTTCCTAAACCGGAAAATGATATTGTCCAATTATACCCAGAATTCAGTGGGCCTATCGAGTATTCATCCCATATGCGAAAAATAAAATATGATGCTGCATCTACTGTATGCCTCAATAATCCTTGTAATATTGGAGAGCAAATTATAGAGATACTTTCCCATAAAAATAAAATATGGAAACATGAAAAAGAGTGGCGATTTATTACATCAGAAACCGACAAACAGCAAACAATAGGCAAAATAAAAGCTGTCTATTTTGGTAAGCCTTATGGCAAAGTGGATAATTGTGTTGATATCATGAAGCATAGTGCGAGTATAAGTTCATATATTGAACTTAGGAAACAATTGATCACAATTTGTAATTTAAAACTAGAAAAAGGATCCGATGAAAAATATCTACTAAGTACTTAGACCAATCTAATAATTAAATGCTGTGTGTACTCCCCGCCGTTTGACAGAACGGAGGGGTTTGTTTTTTCGTAACCGGTAATTGCTGTTTACATATGCAAATCAAACGGCACATGCCATTTGCGGTTGTCGCGCGCCAGCATAGCGTCGGCTTCTTTTGGTCCCCATTCCCCCGCCTTGTAAAAACGCAGCGGGCTGGCGTCGGGGTTTTTGCGCCATGTTTCCATAACCGGGGTTATAAAATCCCAGCTTGTCTGCAAATTGTCGGCGCGCACGAAAAGCGTCTGGTCGCCCAGCAGGCAGTCCGCCAGCATCCTTTCGTATGCCTGCGGCGGAGGCGTGGCCGTGTCCCAGCCGCCGTATTTAAAAGCCAGCTCGCGCGTCTGCATGCAAAAGCGCGGCCCCGGCTGTTTTGTCTGCACCAAAAGCGCGGTGCGCTCCTCGGGCTCCAAATCCTGGCAGAGAATATCCGGCTCGATATGTTCCGGCTTTAACGGCGGGAATTCGGTGCATACCGACTTTTTGAAAGTGATTATTATACCGCTGTATTTGTGGCTCAGGCGTTTGCCGGTGCGCAGATAAAACGGAACGTTTTTCCAGCGCGGAGTGTTGACGGTCAGCCGCGCCGCAAGATAGGTTTCCGTCTGCGAACCGGCGGCCACTTTGGGCTCCTGCCTGTAGGCGACGGCGGGTTTGCCTTCTGCCTCCCCCGCCGCGTACTGCCCGCGCACAAGGCAGTCGCAAATATTGTCGCCGGACAGCGGCGCTATGGCCTTGTAGACTTCCTCCACGCCGTCGCGGAAATCGGTCGCGTCAAAACGCAGCGGCGGCTCCATCGCCACCAGCGCCAGCAGGCGCAGCATGTGGTTTGCGAACATATCCAGCAGCGCGCCGTTGCGCTCGTAATACTCGCCGCGCTTTTCCACGCCCAGCGTTTCGGCGGCGGTTATCTGCACATTGTCGATGTAACCGGCATTCCATATCGCGTTGAAAACCGGGTTGGCAAAGCGCAGCATAAGCATGTTCTGCACGGTTTCCTTGCCGAGATAATGGTCTATGCGGTACACCCGCTCCTCGCCGAAGGAGGCGGCAAGGATTTTGTTTATTTCCATTGCGTCGGCGCGGTCGGTGCCGAAAGGTTTTTCTATTATCAATCGTGAAAATGCCCTGCCCTCCTGCTTTGAAAGCGGCGAGGAGGCAAGCTGCGTTGTTATCGGGCGGAACGCCGCCGGAGGCGTGGCCAGATAGAAAATCACATGGCCTTGCGTGTTATGCTTTGCGGCCAGTTCGGCGCAGCGGGAATGGATTTTTTTGTAAAAATCCGGGTCGGCATAATCCCCGTTTTCGTAATAAAAGCGCGACGTGAAATCCTCCCCCACCGCGCCGCCGCATTCGTCCACCGAGCATTCGTGCGCCCTGCGCCGGAAATCCGCGTCCGCCAGCGGTTTCCTGCCGCAGCCCAGCACGAAAAAGTTGGGCATGAACCCTCTGCGGTAAAGCCCGCAAAGCGCCGGTATTATCTTGCGCGCCGTCAGGTCGCCCGACGCGCCGAATATCACTATCCCGGCGGCCTGCGGCAGTTCCTCTACGCAAAGCCCGCCCTGAAGCTCGGTCATTTTCCGTCTCCGGGCTTTATGGCGTGTCCGCCGAATTCGCGGCGCAGCGCGGCCAGTATCCGGTCCGAGAAGGCATTATGTTCGCGCGAACTGAAACGCTTGAAAAGCGCCGCCGTTATCGCGTGCGCGGGCACGCCGGTCTCCACCGCCTGCTCGACGGTCCAGCGCCCTTCGCCGGAGTCGTCCACATAACCTTCCACGGTTTTAAGCCCGGGGTCTTTTTTCAGCGCGCTTTCCAGCAGCTCCAGCAGCCAGCTGCGCACCACGCTGCCCTGATTCCACAGCGCGGCGATAGCCGGCATGTCCAGTTCCTTGCCGAACTGGGAGGCCTTTAAAATTTCAAATCCCTCGCCGTAGGCTTCCATCATCGCGTATTCGATGCCGTTATGCACCATCTTCACAAAATGCCCGCTGCCGTGCGGCCCGCAGTGCAGGTATCCCTTGTCGGCGCAGAGCGTTTTTATGAACGGTTCCACGCGCGCAAAATCGTCTTCCCGGCCGCCGGTCATTATGCAATAACCGCGCTCCAGCCCCCAGATACCGCCGGAAACCCCGGCGTCCATATAGGCTATGCCTTTCTTTTCCAGCTCGGCAAAGCGGCGGATGTCTTCCTTGTAATAGCCGTTGGAGCCGTCTATTATCAGGTCGCCGCGGTCGAGCAGTTTGGAAAGCTCGGTTATGACGGCGTCGGTTGTCTGTCCCGCCGGGAGCATCACCCAGACTGTGCGTGGCGCTGCAAGCGATGCCACCATTTCGCTTAACGTCTGCGCCGGTTTTGCGCCCGCTTCGTCGGCGAGGGTTTTTGTCTTGTCGAAAGAGCGGTTCCATGCGACCACCTCATGCCCGCCGTGCAAAGCGCGACGGCACATGTTAAGACCCATGCGTCCCAGTCCTGCGAAACCAATTTTCATAAAGCTGAGCCTCCAAAAGAAGATTTAAATTATTACGCTTGGCTGCCGGTAACGGCGCAGCCTCGCTTTCCCTTATACCGCGGCCGGTTTCAACAGAAACCGGTCGCTTACCTATCCCATCCTGCCAAGTCCTGCGAAAGCTATTTTCATAAAGTTGCCCCCCTCTCCAATTCTATTTTTGTTTGTCATTGCGAACCCCGTATCCCGGGGTGAAGCAATCTATAAATGACAATGTCTTGCTTTGTGTTTTGTTAATCGCATCCAATAGCTTTTTTAGCATTTTAGCTATCCGGTGCAAAGGAGCAAAAAAACAGGTGCAAAAAACATGGCGGCGTGCGCGCCGATTGCAAGACATCGGCAGCGCGCTATCCCTAAATATCGCGGCCGGGCAAATGCATGCCCGGCCGCTTTTCATATCCTTTCCTGTTTTTTTAATCCGCAAGCAGGAAAACGTGCTTGGGAGGCGCAAAATTACTTCAGCAGTTCCTTTGCCTTTGCTACGGTATTTGCGACGGTGAAACCGTATTTTTCAAACACCGTTTTGTCCGGGGCGCTCGCGCCGAATTTGTCCACGCACAGCGTGCCGCCTTCGCTTCCAACCCACTTGTGCCAGCACATCGAGCAGCCGGCCTCTATCGCGATACGCTTTTTGACCTGCGGCGGCAGCACGCAATCGCGGTACGCGGCGGGCTGTTTTGCAAACAGTTCCATGGACGGCATGGACACCGCGCGCGCCTTTATCCCTTCCTTTTGCAGCTCTTTGGCCGCGGCGCAGGCAAGCTGGGTTTCCGAGCCGGTGCCGATGAGTATTATCTGCGGCGTGCCGTCGCAGTCCACGGCGGTGTAGGCGCCCTTTAGCGTTCCGGCGCGCACGTCGTTTTTGGTGTCCACCGGCGGCAGTTTCTGGCGGCTGAGCGCAAGGCAGACCGGCGCTTTGTTGACGATGGCGGCTTCCCAGGCGGCGGCGGTTTCCACCGCGTCGGCGGGGCGCAGCACGGTAAGCTCCGGTATCGCGCGCAATGCGGCGAGATGCTCTATCGGCTGATGCGTCGGCCCGTCCTCGCCTACGCCGATACTGTCGTGCGTGAAGACGAATATGGAGTGAGACTGCATCAGCGCGGCAAGCCTTACCGCCGGGCGCATGTAGTCGCTGAAAACCAGGAACGTGGCCCCGAACGGTACAAACCCGCCGTGCAGCGCAAGCGCGTTTACTATCGCGCCCATCGCGTGCTCGCGTATGCCGAAATGCAAAACGCGTTCCGGATATTTTGTTATCGCGGTCTTGTTGGACGGCGCAAGGTCGGCCGAGCCGCCGCAGAAAGCCGGTATCGCTTCCGCCAGCGCGTTGATGACTTTGCCGGAGGAATCACGCGTCGCCATCGCGGCGGCGCCGGTGAAGTCGGGCATTACCTTGGCCAGATTCTCGGGCAGTTTGCCTTCGATGCGCGCGGAAAGTTCTGCATACTCGGCGGGATAGGCGGCCTTGTATGCTTCCATGCGCTTGTTCCAGTCCTGCTGCAAAGCCGCGCCTTCGGCGGCGACAGCGTCGAAATTTTTGCGCACTTCGGCCGGGATATGGAAAGTCTCGGCGGGCCAGTTGTAATGCTTGCGCGCCTCCGCCATCGCCTGTGCGCCCAGCGGTTCGCCGTGCGCGCTGGCGGTGTCCTGCTTGGGCGTGCCGTGGCCGATATGCGTTTTAACGCTTATCAGCGTAGGGCGGTCGCTTTTGCGCGCGGCGGAGACGGCCTTGTCTATCTCGGCGGGAGAATTGCCGTCCGCCACCGTCAGCGTGTTCCAGCCGTAAGCCGCAAAGCGCGCCGGGACGTTTTCAGAAAACGCAAGGCCGGTCTTGCCTTCTATCGTGATGCCGTTGTCGTCGTAAAGCAGTATCAGTTTGGAAAGTTTGAGATGTCCGGCAAGCGAGGCGGCCTCGTGCGAGAGGCCTTCCATCATGCAGCCGTCGCCCGCTATCGAATAGGTGTAGTGGTTTATTATTTCGTGGCCGGGCTTGTTGTATTTGCTCGCCAGCAGATGCTCGGCAAGCGCAAAGCCCACCGCGTTCGCTATGCCCTGTCCGAGCGGCCCGGTGGTGGTTTCCACGCCGGTAGTTACGCCGTATTCCGGGTGTCCCGGAGTGATGCTTCCCCACTGGCGGAAATTCTTTAGATCGTCGAGCTTTACGCCGTAGCCGCACAGGTGCAAAAGTCCGTACAGCAAAGAAGAACCGTGCCCGGCGGAAAGCACAAAGCGGTCCCGGTCGAACCATTTGGGGTCTTTTGGATTGTGGCGCAACTGATGCCGCCAGAGAGTGTAGGCCATCGGCGCCGCGCCAAGCGGCATGCCGGGATGCCCGGAATTGGCTTTTTCAACGGTGTCCGCCGCGAGCATGCGCAGCGTGGTGACTGAAAGGGTGTCTGTCTCATTATAGGTATGTTCTTTTGTTGTCATAGTAAAAGAAGTTTATCAAAAATCAGGATATTCGCTCCTCTATTTTGATTAATCGCCGGATTTTGTATATTCCTGATAGAGTCAAAAAGCGAAAGGGGGTGCCATATGTTTAAAAAGATTTTTACTTTGGCTGCGCTAGTTTTTTTAACGGTGGGATATGTTTTTTCGCAGACCGCATCCAAACCATACAAGCCTGCGCCTAAGTTAAAGTCTGCCGGGCAAACCGATATGGTGCTTATCCCGACCGGCGAGTTCAATATGGGCTCGCCGGACGGCGTGGGCGACAAGACCGAACATCCCCGTCACAAGGTATATGTAGATGCTTTCTATATCGATAAAAATGATGTTACCGTGGCAAAATACGCAGGATGTGTTAAGTCCGGCAAATGCTCTGTTCCAAAGACCTATCGCGCGAAGCCCGCTCAGCGCGGCAAGTGCGTTAAATCCGGCAAATGCTCGATTATAAAAACGCCCACAGACTACTACACTTGGGGAGTGGCGGGGCGGGAAAATCATCCGGTGACCTGCGTGAGTTGGGAACAGGCCAATGCCTATTGCAAATGGGCGGGGAAACGTTTGCCGACGGAAGCCGAATGGGAAAAGGCCGCGCGCGGCGGAACGGACACAAAGTGGAGTTTTGGGGATGATGTCGCGCAGCTTGGCGGCTATGCCTGGTATGACAAAAATTCCGGCGGCGCGACGCATCCAGTAGGCAGCAAGAGGCCTAACCAATACGGTTTGTATGATATGGCGGGCAACGTATGGCAATGGGTTGGCGATTGGTACACTGATTACGGCAAAGCGCCGGAGCAAAACCCCACAGGTCCTTCATCAGGGACTTTCCGTGTGTTGCGCGGCGGTTCGTGGTTCCGCTACGGAGACCTGACGCGCGCGGGCAGCCGCGATGGGGTCCCGCCGGAGGGTTGGGACATCAATGTCGGGTTCCGCTGCGCAGCCGCTGCGCAATGACATGTTGTTTTCTTCAGTCAATTTGGGCTCTTCTTTCCGGAACATAGATCTGCACCATGATTGGAATTAAAACCTTATGGATGAAGACAATTGACTTAAAAATGCATCCGCTGGGCATATGGGCGGCGGTGCTGGCCTGCGTGCTGCTTTTTTCGGCCGGGGCGGCCTTCCATCATCAGATTTTGGAAGCCGGGCCGCAGTGCCATGAATGGAGCGGAGAATCTTTTATTGCATATGTTCAGGGTGAACGCGGCCGCGCCGGGTACTATGCGCTTGATTTTATATGTTCGCTGGTTTTGCTGTGGATATGCGCCTACATCGCTTTTTCAAAAAAGAATGCCGATATTTTTGTCGAATTCGGGAAGCGCTATCCATGGACCGGCGCGCTGATATTTTTGGATATTGCGCTTGGCCTGCGCTGTTTTATGTATATCTTTCTGGGGATATTGCTTTGGGGCAACCATGCCGTTTATGGTTGCGGTTTGTTCGGGATGTTTCTGGACGATAAAAGCCGGCAGTCGCTGCGCAGTCTGCGCGAACGTCCTGTCCGCTTTGTAATGATGTGCGCGGCGGCTTTTGCTCCGGTGATGTTGGTGCTGCATTTGTTATTCCTGCGCAAGGATATCCACGTGCCGGGAATAATTTATGATTTGCTGATGAAAAAACCTTTAGGTTATATGCTCGGCGCGGGCGCGGATTCGACTTATAACACCGAGGCTTTGCTTGTGCTTGCCTGTCTTTTGTGCATGGTCATAATATTGCGCCTGTTTTTTATTTATCGCCGGGACAAAACGCTGTTCACTGAATTTGCGCGGCGCAGCCCGGTAGTGGCGATAGTATTTACGCTGGCCGCGCTTTTTGTATGGTTTGAGTTTTTCGAGCTGTCGTGCAGCGTCATCGTAAATTTGCCGGAAAGTCTGTCTGTTTGCGCTCGCGGGTATAGCTTAATCCGCCCGTATTAAATCGTTGTTTTCTTTTCCCGGGAATACTCCCAACCGGTGTTAAATTTATAGAATATAGACAGATTTATATTAATGTGCCTTTAAAGGAGCGCGTCTCATGGCAAAAAAACCTGTTGTCCTTATAATCCGTGACGGCTGGGGCATGTGCAAGCCCGGCAAATACAATGCCGTCTGCACGGCGAAGACGCCCAATGTAACCTCCTACCTTTCCAAATATCCGCATACCGAACTGGACGCCTCCGGCGAAGCCGTAGGCCTTCCCGCCGGTTTCATGGGTTCCTCCGAAGTCGGACACCTCAACATGGGCGCTGGCCGCATCGTCGAGCAGGAGCTTAAAAAACTGATGGACGCGGTAAAGAACGGTTCGCTTTTCACCGCCGCGGCGTTTAAAGCCGCGATAGACAACTGCGTCAAAAACGGCTCCGCGCTGCATGTGATGGGCCTTTCGCAGGACGAGGGCGTGCACGCGCACGAGGAACATCTTTTCGCGATAATAAAACACGCGGGCGAAAAAGGCATAAAGAAAGTCTACGTGCACTTCTTCGCCGACGGGCGCGACACGCCCCCGCGCAGCGCGCTGACCTATGTGCGCAAGCTGGAAGGCAAGATTAAGGAATACGGCGTCGGGCGGATAGCAACCGTAATAGGCCGCTATTACGCTATGGACCGCAGCGAAAAATGGTCGCTTGTCGACCAGACTTACGACACCATCACCCGCTGCACCGGTCTGCGCGCAAAGACCGCCGAGGAAGCCATCACCGAAGGCTACAAAGGCAAAAACCCCGACGGCACGCCGATGGTGGACGAATACATCCCCCCCACGGTGATAGGCGACTATCCGGGCATGAAGGACGGCGACAGCGTCATACATTTCAATTTCCGCCAGGACCGCGCGATAGAGCTTACAAAGGCTTTTGTCGAGGAGGATTATCCCGGCAAGCGCTGGAAAAAGTTCAACATCGTCTATTGCGGTCTGACCCGTTATTACGACTCGTTTAAAGGCAGCGCATTGCCGCCGATGGACGAGGACTCCTCCATGGGCAACCTGCTGGGCGAAGTTATCGGCAAAAACGGCCTCAAGCAGTTGCGCCTCGCCGAAACGCAGAAGTTCAAACACGTAACCTCCTTCTTCAACGGCAAGATGCTAAAGCCTTATCCGGGCGAGGACCGCATAGAGATAAAGGGCACTTTCGACCCGTCCACCTATGCCGACCATCCTGAAATGAACGCGCCGGAAGTGGCCGCCGAGGCTGAAAAGCAAATCGCCTCCGGCAAGTACGATTTCATACTGGTCAATTTCGCCAACTGCGACATGGTGGGCCACACCGGCGCTTTTCAGGCCGTTGTAAAAGCGGTGGAGATTGTGGACGCCTGCGTGGGCCGGCTTGTCGACCAGACGCTTAAGGCCGGCGGCGTGGCGCTGGTCACCGCCGACCACGGCAACGCCGAGGAAATGTGGGACGAGGCGCTAAACATGCCAAAAACCGCGCACACCTGCAACCGCGTGGAATTTTTCTACATCGGCGCGGATGCCGCGTCCGTAAAATTGCGTCCGTTGGGCAAGCTGTCGGACATCTCTCCGACGGTGCTGGTGCTTCTGGGCGTAAAGCCGCCGGTGGAGATGACGGCAACTTCGCTTATCATATGACGCAGTCCGCGCAGCGGTTTGTGAAGCTGCGGGTGCATGCCGGTGCGCGCAAGTCAAAGTGCGAACGCAAGGCGGCGGATACTTTTGAAATCTGGACCAAGGCCCCCGCCGAACGCGGGCTGGCCAACGCCGAGGCGCTTGCCGCCGCGGCGGCGGCGCTGGGCGTGGAGGCCAAGACGCTGCGCCTGATAAAGGGTGCGCATTCGCCGTCCAAGATAGTGGAGATTATAGCTTGAGCAAAAAGACATTGTGGATAGCGTTCTGGGCCGTGCTGGGCGGCGTTTGCGGCGGCATAGCGTTCGCTTATATGAACGGCGCTTTTGTCCGGAACGTGCCCGTGCCGGATTACCGCATGACCGGCCCCGCCGACGCGCCGATACGCATAGACGAATTCACCGACCTGCAATGTCCAGCCTGCGCGCGCGGCAACGAGGCGTTGGATAAAATCATGTCGGTATACGGGCCGTATATCCGCCTTGTGTTCCATCATAACCCGCTGCCGATACATCGTTGGGCCGTTCCCGCCGCGGTAGCGGCGGAATGCGCGGGCAGGCAGGGCAGGTTTTTCCCATACGCGGCGAAACTTTATGCCACGCAGAACGACTGGGAGAATTCGCCCAAAGAGCCGGAAAATTTCGCGGCTTACGCAAAGGAAATGGGACTGGATGCAAATGCCTTCGCGGCCTGTCGCGCCGATCCGTCCGTCCGGGCGATAATAGACCGCGATGTGAAGTATGCCACGCAAAAGCATATAGACGCCACTCCGACTTATATGGTCAACGGCAGGGAGTATCAGGGCGGCAAAGAGCTTACCGAGGGCGCCGGCGCGTTCGAGGATATAGTGCGCGCGCACGCCAAATAGGAGAAGTATGAAAAAAATAATTCCGCTTTTACTGCTGCTGTTGCCGGGGACGCTCTGCGCTTATACCAGAAAGGCGCCGCCCGACCAGAACGCGATATGGCTGCGCGCCTACCCCGACGGCAAGAAAGCCTATGAATATATGGAAGTGGGCAAGGACGGAGCCGCCCTGTATTTCAACACGCTTAAGGTTCCCCCCGTGCTAAAGGCCGGGAAAGTGGACGCTTCTATATATCGCGACCTGCTGCAGGAACTAGATAACGCCGATATTTTCGGCGTCGGTCAGGAAACAGAGCGCGGCCAGTTCCTTTATTCCAGGGGTTCGGAATACCTTATCACCGCGGTATTAAAAGGCGAGATGCTTACCGCCAAGGTTCCGGCGGGCAACCTGTCCAGCGGTACCAAACTGGCGCTGGGCGAACTGAGCGGCGCGCTGGCGCAGCTTGAGGAGCCGGGCAATATCTACCGGTTCATAACCGCCGCGCCGCTGGGCAAGGACGAAGTTAAGGATATGGAAACCGCCAACAAGAAAAAAATTCTTTTTTACCGTCTGGAAGCTGCGGAGCTGGACGCCGTAAAAACGACTCTTGCGCGCGCGCTGATAAAACCGTATCGTCTCGTGCCGGTGCAGGACAAGGCGGTGCTAAAGCAGATAGGCGATTTTCTGTTCGCGCATAAAATAAAGCCGGACCTGGATTCGTATTTTATAGAGACTTCGCGCGGCAAGTATCGCGTGACGCTGATAAATCCGGGACGCTGATATTTTCAATCATCACGCCCGGCGGCTGGAAAGTGCGCCGTCTCGCTTTCCATATTCCATGCCGTGTTGCTTTGATAAATCCAGGGCGATAGTCCTGACGCCGAAAAAACCTAATGGAGATTATGATGCAATCCAGCAAAGCTTACACAAAAACCGCAATCGCCATGCTGCTGTTGGGAGTGGCCGGACCGGCGCTTTTTGCGCAGACCGAAACAGCCGACCCTTCCTGGATGCCTAAAGTTCTTGGCATGCAGTATAACGGCATTGCGCAGGACCTGCCGCCTTTCAGCAGTCCCTATCAGGGCCAAAACAGCCTGCGCGACAGCCATAACATGACCAGCGTTTACGGCGCTTATATGGGATCGCAAATCGCGCCCGGTTTGCAGGCTTATATGGACATCGAGATGATACGCGGCGGAGGAGTAGGCAAGGGCATAGGTCTCGGCGGCTATACAAACGGCGATGCGCTGCATTCCGGCAGCTCCGACCTTGGACAGGATCCGTATGTCGCGCGGCTTTACCTGCGCTATCTTTACCCCCTCTCCGGCGAGACTTCCGCCGCGCTGCGCGCGCAGGACCAGTTGCCCGGCAACGAGCCGGCAAGCGGTGTGGAATTCAAGGCCGGGCGCATGTCCGCCAGCGACACTTTCGACCAGAACCGCTACGCCAACAACACGCGCACGCAGTTTATGAATTACGATTTCATAAACAACGTGGCGTGGGATTATGCCGCCGACACGCGCGGCTACAGCTACGGCGTCACTGCCGCGCTTTACCATCCCGAGTGGCGGCTGGCTTTCGGCGCTTTCGCGATGCCAAAATACGCCAACGGCATGACGATAGACGACGCTTTCCTCGCCGCAAACGAAACCGACCTTGAGCTTACCCTAAAGCCCGCCGGACACGACACCGTGGTGCGCGCGCTGGCCTATCTTAATCAGGCGCGCATGGGCAATTACGACGACGCGGTCGCGCTTGCGCAGCTTGCAAACACCACTCCGGACGTGGTTGCAAACGACAGTCCAGGACGCACAAAATACGGTTTCGGGCTGAATGTGGAGCAGCCGCTTGCCGACAACGGCGAGACCGGGCTGTTCGGGCGCATCGGCTGGAACGACGGGCATAACGAAAGCTTCGTCTATGCCGAGGCGGACCGCCACGCAAGCGTTGGCATGCAGCTTTGCGGCGCGCGCTGGCATCGCGACGCCGACCGCGTGGGCATAGCTTATGCGGTGGACGGGCTTTCCTCCGAACACAAGGCTTATCTTGCGGCGGGCGGTAGCGGATTTATGCTTGGTGACGGACAGTTGAATTATGCCGTCGAACAGGTGGCGGAGGTTTACTACCGCGTTCAACTTGGCAGCTACATACAGATTACTCCGGACTTCCAGTTCATAATAAATCCCGGCTACAACAGCGACCGCGGCCCCGCGCAGGCATACGCGCTGCGCGCCCGCGTCAGCTTCTAAATATCCTCCGTAAAGGAAAGCCCCGCCTTAAAAAGGCGGGGCTTTTTTATTTGCTGTGTGATATGCACTTGCCTTTAAACAGCAAGGCAAGTGCGTTCCCTTGTATCGCGGCTGAAGTTTCAGCCGCTTTCCATAGCTTTTCCTGTCACCTTTTCTGCGCGTTACGATGGAAGAATGGGGAATAGAAATGGAAAGCGATGGTTTTCTGTTGAAAACCATCGCGATATAAGGGAAAGCTCGCTGCCCGTGTTTTACCACGGGCCGAGCGTTATAATTATTTGCCTTTTGCCGTTTTGCTTGCGATATCGTACAGGATTATAGAGCAGGCACAGGCGGCGTTAAGACTCTCCACACCGCCCTTCTGCGGTATCGAAAGCACCTCGTGGCAATGCTCCGTGGTCTTTTGCCTTATGCCGGTACCTTCGGAGCCTATCACCAGCAGCAGCGGTTTGGCGTAGGAAACCTTGTTTAGCGGCGTGCCGCCCATGTCGGTGCCGTAAATCCAGAAGCCTTTATCTCTCAGTTGCAGTATCGCCTGATTGAGGTTGCCTACCTCCGCTATGCGCAGATGCTCGAGAGCGCCGCAGGCTGCTTTATGCACCATTGCGGTTATGCCGACTGTGCGCCGGGTGGGCAGCACGACGGTCGAGACTCCCAGACAGGCCGCGCTGCGCAAAATAGCGCCAAGATTCTGCGGGTCGGTTACTTCGTCCAGCGCCAGCCAGACGGCGTTCTGCGGGTTTTCCTCGGCGTCTATTGCGTCCGCCAGCGACATCACGCTCATCTTCTCGGTCTTTAGCACCACGCCCTGATGATTTGCGTCGCGCGGCACCAAACGCGTGATTTCGTCGCCGTCCACCTTCGTGAGGCCTATGCCGCGCTTGCTGGCTATGCGGGCCAGTTCTTCCATCTGCTTGCCCTTGCGCGTCTTGTCGACGAAAAGCTGCCAGACCTGCCGTCTGCCCGAGCTTAAAATCTGTATTACCGGATGTATGCCGTAAACGTATTCAACTTTTGACATGTGTGTTCTCCCTATATGGACTTCACTCCGAAAGTTGTTCCGACAGCTATTGCCGTGCGCACTTCCTCGCCTTGCGGGTCCACTCGGCGCAGCATGCTTACGGCATCTTTTATCGCCACGTCCCGTATCTCGGTGCCGTGCAGGCAGACCATGCGCCCGAAAGTCCCGCTTGCCGCCAGCTCCATTGCGTGCTCGCCAAAGCGCGTCGCCAGCCAGCGGTCGTACGCCGTGGGCGTGCCGCCGCGCTGCAAGTGACCCAGCACGACAACCCTGCTTTCCACGCCGCATTTTTTTGAAATATATTCGCTTACCTTATATCCCACGCCGCCCAGACGCAGCGGGTCCGGCGAGCCTTTCACGGTGGAGGCTACCGTCATCCCCCCTCCCTGCTCCGCCGCGCCTTCGGCCACCACCACTATGCTGAAATTCTTGCCGCGCGCCATGCGCGCGGTTATGGCGGAGCATACGTCTTCGCTGCTGTACGGGATTTCCGGCAGCAATATGATGTCGCCGCCGCCCGCTATGCCGGCGCGCAGCGCTATCCAGCCCGCGTAGCGGCCCATGGTCTCCAGTATCATGACGCGGTGATGCGCCTCCGCCGTGGTATGCAGCTTGTCCACCGCGTCGGTTGCGACCGTCAGCGCGGAGTCGAAACCGAAGGTGACGTCCGTCGCCGCCAAATCGTTGTCTATCGTTTTTGGCACGCCGATTACGGGTATTCCTATTTGTTGCAGTTTCAGGCCTATCGAGAGCGTGCCGTCGCCGCCTATCGCTATCAGCGCGTCCAGCGAATGGTGCCTGAAAACTTCCAGCGCCTGGCCGGAAAGGTCTTTTGGTTTGTCCGCGGAACAGCACGGGGACAGCGTGTAGGAAAAAGGGTTTGCGGTGTTGCTGGTGCCCAGTATAGTGCCGCCGCGCGCCAGTATGCCCGATACCGCCGCGTCGTCCAGAGGTATGTATCGGTCTTCCACGAGCCCGGCATAGCCGTCGCGGAAACCGATTATCTCGAAATCCATGTGCAGCGCTGTTTTCGCCGCCGCGCGCACGACGGCGTTAAGGCCGGGACAATCGCCCCCGCCGGTCAGTATGCCTATTCTTTTTTTTGCCATGTTTCGTCTCCCTGTAGTGCGCAACCCGATATTAAAAGGTAGCAAAAAATGCGCTTTCCGGTCAGCCGTTCAAATCCTGAGTCGGGGCCCATGACGTGAAAAGTCAAAAAAAACACTTGCATGCCCGCGAAAGATTTATTAGACTTTCTGCATCAACCGATTCAGGAGGGTACTATAATGGCAGAACAGGTTCTTAAAGCTGGTGTAAAACGCGAAGACGGCTTCCTCTACTACATCGACAAGGACGGCGACGTTTCCCGTGCGAAGATGGCGAGAGGCGGCAAAAAGGGCGGCAAGCCCCAGAAAGTGCTAAAGTGCGGAATCAAGAAAGAAAAGGGATACCTTTACTATCTTGATAAAAAGGGCAATGTCTCCCGCGCAAAAATGGTAAACGCCTAATAAGCGTACCGGCAATAGATTGACAAAACCGGCCTTCATGAGAAGGCCGGTTTTTTTGCGTCCGTTATGCTTTGAACTTGGACAGCGCCATCCCGCGCCCGCTTTTAGTAGAATACAAGGCATGGCCGCTTTAATCCTTGAAGGAAAGACACTGGCCGCGCAGTTGCGCGGCTCCCTGCCCGGGCGCATAGCCGCCGCCGGCGCTGCGCGCAAGCCGATGCTTGCCGCGATACACTGCCCCGGCGATTACGCTTCCGACGTTTACCTTAAAAAGGAACTGGAAGCCTGCCGCAAGACAGGCATAGACGCCGTGCAGCACAATATCGCCCCGGATATAGCGCCGCGCGAATTCGCGGCGCTGCTGCGCTCCGTCTCGGACGATAAAAATGTGGATGCCGTTCTTGTGCCGCGTCCGCTGCCCGCAGCGCTTTCCGATCCCCGGCTCTGGGAGAACATGAACCCGGACAAGGATATAGACGGCGCTTCCGTTCCCGCAATGGGCAGGCTTTTTTTGTGCAAGAATTTTTCCGAGATAGAGCGTGGCGGTTTCTTCGCCCCCTGCACCGCCATGGCCGTGGTGAAATTGCTGCGCTATCATAAAGTGGAATTTTCCGGCAAACGCGCGGCGGTGCTTGGCCGCTCGTCCACGGTAGGGCGGCCGCTTGCGCACATGCTCTCCTGTCTGGACGCGACGGTGACGCTGTGCCACTCGCGCACGCCGGACATGGCGGCGACGCTGGCAAACTCGCATATCATAGCCAGCGCGATAGGCAAGGCCCGCTGGGTGAAGAAAGAAATGGTGCCGTCCGGCGCGATAGTGGCGGACGTAGGCACCAATTCGGACGCAAACGGCGTTTTCTGCGGCGATGTGGATTATGCCGCCGTGGAGCCGATAGCGGCGGCGATAAGCCCCGTGCCCGGAGGCGTGGGCCCGGTGACGCTTGCCTGCCTGCTGGAGAACATAGTCATATCATTTGAGAGGAACGCGAAATGAAAAAATTCTTCATACCGGCGTTTATAGCTTTAGCCGTCGCGCTTGCGCTGCCTGTGCTTGCGCAGGACGGCGGAGGGGCGCCGCAGGGCGCGCCGCCCGACGGCGCGGCTCCCGGCGGAACGCCTCCTGACCAGTCGGGAAGCCAGTCGCAGCCAGGCGGGCAGCAGCAGGGCGGCATGTTCGCCCCGCCGCAGAGCGGTCCGGGCGCCAAGTCAGGCTCTAAAAAATCCGGTTTCAAAAAAATGGGCAAGGGCGCAGGCAAGAAGGCCGGTTCCGGAAAGGCCGGAGGCACGTCGGACGTTTCCTACGCGAAAAAGGGGACTTCGGAATATCTCTTTACCGCCGAGGAATCAGGCAATACCGGCGATATTTACCGTTTTAACAGCGCGACCGGTGAAAGCGTGGAGGCGGCCAAAAAAGCCGCCGCAGCCAAGGCGGCAGGCAAGACCAAAACCGCTCAAGCGCAGACGGAGGACGCTCCGGCCACCGCAGCGCCGGACCAGCTTGCCGCCCATTCCCAGACCGAGGCGGAGCAGCAGGCCTCTTCATCCAATGCCAGACAGCCCGCAAAAGCGCAGATAAAAAAAGTGGATACCGCGGCGCTGGAAGTTTCGACGGACGGCACCAGAAAGCCTACCGCCGAGGAACTGAGCATGCTGGAGGACCATTCATCATCGACTGCCGCTCCGGCCAAGGTACACAAGAAGGCCAAAAAACCGAAACGCGCGAAAAAGATTTCCCCCGCCGTATCGGACGCTGCGTCTTCCTCCACCGTCGCTGGAGCTGCAGCGGTATCGTCCGGATCCTCGGCTGCCGGGGTGCAGCTTACAAAACCGTCGCTTACCCCCATATCCGGCATGCAGGACGACACTGCTACTGCCATGTCGCATGCTGGCGGTCCGGTAGGCGGACAGGCCGCTCCTGCCTCAGGCGCGCAGCCCGCTGCCGGGGCGCAGCCTGCGGCCTCGCCCGGCGGGGACCAGCAGCCTCCGGCGCAGACTACTCCGCCCACGGCCAGCAACCCTCCCGGCTCTCCTCCCGCGTCGGGACAATAGTATTTTTCATGACAAAAAACGGCCGGGTTGCCTGAACATCATGGCAACCCGGATTCTTTATCTTATTATCCTTCAACTTACTTTTTATTAAAAGATGTATAGAGTTTGTAGTGGGAAATCAGCTTTCCGCCAGCTCAAACATCATGTTTAGCGCGGCAAGCGCTTTCTCCGAGGTTACCTTGTCCGGGTTCTGCACTATCTGGGCTGGTTCCGGATTTTCCAGCGATTGGAGCACCTCGTGCAGTCCGGTCAGCTTCATGTACGGGCAAAGGCGGCACATCGCTATGAAAGTCTTGTCCGGGAAACGCATCCGGGCCAGCTCGCCAAGCCCGCATTCCGTAACCAGCATATAGGCGGGCGCGGGAGTGTTGGCTATAAAATCCATCATGTCCGAAGTTCCGCCCGCGAAATCCGATTCCTTTAATATCTCCGGCGGGCATTCGGTGTGCGAGAGTATTTTGAGGCCCGGATTCTGCGTGCGGTAACGCCGCAGCAGCGCCGGGCTGAAATGCTCGTGCACTACGCAGGAGCCTTTCCACAGTATGATATCCTCGCCCGGTTTTTTGCCGAGCGTGGCGACTATGTTTGCGCCCATAAAGGCGTCCGGCACGAAAATTATGCGTTTGTGCTTTTGATAAAGTTTGGTCAGTATTTTCTGCGCGTTGGCGCTTGTCACCACGCAGTCGCATTCCGCCTTGACCGCTACGGTGGTGTTTATGTAAGTCACTACGGGAAGGCCGGGATATTTTTCTTTCAGCGCGCGCACATCGTCGGCGGTGATGCTGTCTGCCAGCGTGCAGGCGGCCATCGGGGAGGGCAGGATGACGGTCTTGTCCGGGTTTAAAAGTTTAGCGGTTTCGGCCATGAAACGCACGCCGCAGAAGACGATTGTTTTTGCGTCGGTCTGCGAACAGAGCTTTGCAAGCTTGTAGGAGTCGCCGGTAAAATCGGATATCGCGGTCAGTATTTCCGGGCGCTGATATACATGCCCGGCTATGACGGCGTTTTGCTGTTTTTTAAACGCATTTATCGCTATGGAAAGCTGCGCCATGGCGCGCAAATCGGCGTCGGGTGACAAAAGCCCCAGTCCGGTCTCGCGCAGCCTTTCAACCTCGGCCTGCAATATTTTTTCGTCTGAAATTTGGGTGTCGGTCATGATTCGCTGCCGCCTATTTTATCCCAGCCGTCCTGCGATATTTCAGGATTGTTTGTGAACGCCCCGTCGACGCCGATGCGTTCCAGCGCAAGCGCCTGCGCGCGTTCGGTTATCGTGTATACGAGAACTTTCATGCCCTGTTCATGCGCCGCCGAAACCAGCTCCGGCGAAACCCTTCGCCCGCTGAGATTTAACGACCATGCGCCCAGCCTGCGCGACAAGGCCAGAGCTTCTTTTATGTCCGCCTGACCGAGCAGAAGCGCAACTTTTATTTTTGGGTCCAGCGCGCGGGTTATTTCTATGCTGGGGTGATGAAAGCTTGATATCAACACGCGTTCGTGCCAGCCGTTTCCGGCGGCGGCGATGCAGTCCAGCGTTTTTTGCTCTATGCCTTTGTACATGCCGTCGTCGTTTTTAAGCTCGATGTTCAGGCGGACTTTGTTTCCTAGCAGGTCCAGCACTTCATCGAAGCGTGGTATGCGCTGCGTTCGCGCGCCCTTGAAATGCGCGGCCACGTTGTATTTTAAAAGCTCAGCGTAGGTGGAGGATAGTATGGCGATGTTTTCCCCCGCCGTGCGCTTTAAATCGTTGTCGTGATGCACTACAAGGACGCCGTCGCTGGAAAGCTGCACGTCCAGCTCGAAAAAATCCATGCCCATGCTTAGCGCGAGGGCGAAGGAATCGAGAGTGTTTTCCGGCGCCCACGCGCATGCGCCGCGGTGCGCTATATATTCCATTTTTTTAGCACGGCGCGCATGTTCGCGAACTCGCGCTCGGACAGCGTCATGCCGACGGTGTTTTCCCTGCCGCTGTCGGGACCGTGGTAGTCCGAGCCGGCGGTTACGGCAAGTCCGTATTTGTCCGCCAACGCTAGCAGCTTGCCGGTCATCGTCACCGTATGTGCGGGATAGAAAGCTTCGAGGCCGTCGAGTCCGGCGGTTTTCCATGCGGGCAGGTCGAGTATGGAAAACACCATTCCCGGATGCGCTATTACGGCCATGCCGCCGGAATTTTTTATAGCCGCTATCGCGGCGCATACGTCCAGTCCGGTGCCGTGGACATAGCCCGGCCTGCCGGGGACGAGGAATTTGCGGAACGCGTCCTGCCTTGTCTGCGCCAATCCGCGCGATTTAAGGTAATCCGCAACGTGCGCGCGCGATATGCTGCCGCGCACGCGCTCGTTCACCGCGTCGAAAGTTATGTCCACTCCGGCTTCGGCAAGCTGTTTTACCGTTATCCGTACCCGCTCGGTGCGCTGCTCGAATGCAAAGTCCAGCGCTTTTGCCATCGCCTGAGCATGCGGGTCTATGCCGAGGCCGAGTATGTGCAGATGGTCGTCCTGCCGGGTGCTTATCTCCACTCCGCAGACAAACGGCAGTCCGGCCGCCTGCGCGGCCTGCGCGGCCTCGTCGCAGCCGGAGGCCGTGTCATGGTCGGTGAGCGCCAGCACGGACACCTCGCGCCGCAGCGCTTCCTGCACTATCTGCGCGGGCGCGGAGGTTCCGTCCGAACGGTCCGAATGTGTGTGGAGGTCCAGCTTGGGCATTGCCGGGTTAAGCGGGAATGACCTGTTTTACTTCCGGAATCTCGGCCTTGAGCTGGCGCTCTACGAGCATTTTGAGCGTCATCGTGGCGGAAGGGCAGCAGCCGCATGCGCCGGTGAGGGTGACTTTAACGGTGCCGGTCTTTTCGTCCACGGAGACCAGCTTTACGTCCCCGCCGTCGGACTGGAGCATCGGGCGTATCTTTGCGAGTACGGCTTCAACTTTTTCTTTCATGATAAACTCTCCTTAAACGTGCTGATACATAATAGTATAATATCTTTGCCTTTGAGGCCAAAGGCAAAGATAGTTCCTCAATATCGCCAACCGGCATGACGGTCGGCTTGCTATAACTATCTTTCTCCCTTCGGATGTCATTGCGTGGAGCTGTGCGCTCGGCGCACATGTTTGCGACGAAGCAATCTATCATTTGAGTGCAAAGGCAAACTGTGTTATTATGAAAAAACGCAAAGGCGATTTGGGATTTACGGACCTGCCGGGCGGCAAGATAGTCAAAAAAACCGATCCGCGCATAGCCGCGCTTGCCGCGCTGGACGAGCTGTCCTGCGCGCTCGGCGTAGCGCGCGCCGCGCTTGCAAAAGGAAAGAACGCCGCCGTATGCGCCCGGATTAAAAAGATCCAGTTGCTGTTGATAACACTGTGCGGCGACGTGGCCGGGATGGATGCCGCTGCCGCGCTGGAAAACGGCGTGCTGGAACTGGAAAAAGACATCGCCGCGCTGAAGGTGAAATTGCCCCGCGAATTTATCCTGCCGGGCGAGAATATGAACAGCGCGCTGCTGCATGCAGCCCGCGCCAAATGCCGCACGGCAGAGCTTGCGGTCTGCGCTCTGCGCAACAAACCCGCAGCGGCAAAATATCTCAACCGCCTTTCTTCCTATCTTTTTTCTCTAGCGCTCAAATATTCCGCTTAATTGTTAAGGATTGCGGCCCAGCATTGGCCGAGGGCTATGCCGCCGTCGTTGGTCGGGGAATTTATATTGGTGTGGAGTTCAAAACCGGAGCTCGTTAATTGCTGTTCCGCCAGTTCCAAAAACAGTTTGTTCTGAAAAACGCCGCCACTAAGCGCGGCTTTTTTTATGCCGGTTTCCTGCGAGAGTTTGAGCAGTATTTGTGTAGTGGCTTGGCTTAACGCGCCGTGGAACTTTTGCGCGGCTTCTTTTGGCGATACCGGGTTTTCGAAGGCGGCGCGTATCAGCGGCGCGGGGTCCATGCTCCACAGGCCGGTTTTATCTTTTGCTATGTCGAAATGCCAGCCATCCTGCGTTTTCCCCTCCGCCAGCGCTTCAAATTCCATTGCGGCCTGCGCTTCGTAGCTGACCTTTTCCGGGCCGCCGCAGATAAAAGATATCGCGTCGAAAAGCCTGCCCATGCTTGTTGTGTACGGCGAATTGAATCCGCTTTGCGCCATGCGCGAAACGGTCGCGGTTTCAGCCTGCATTTTTGCAAACAAATGTCCCGCCGCGCTTTGCCAGTTATCGCCGAAGGCGTGCATCGCCCACGCAAGTCCCATGCGCCATATTTCCACCGCGGCGGCGTCTCCCCCCGGCAGCCGCACGCTTTGCAATGCGCCGCGCCTTTGCCAGTTCTTTCCGTCGGTCAAAAGTATTTCCCCACCCCACACCGTGCCGTCCGGACCAAGGCCGGTCCCGTCTAAAACAACGGCAAGCACCGGCTCTTTTATGCCGTGTTCCGCCAGTACGCTTGCCGCGTGCGCGAAATGATGCTGCACCGCGAAAGTTTTTATGCCGAGGCTTTGCGCTATACGCGTGGCTGCGTAATCAGGATGCAAATCATGCGCGGCGATGACCGGCTTTGCGCCGAGCAGCTTTTGCATTTTAGCCAGCGTTTCAAGATAAAAGGTTTCGCTTTCAGGCTCATCCATCTCGCCGATATGCTGCGACATGAACGCCTCGTTGCCGCGTGTAAGGCAGAAAGCGCCCTTCATCTGCCCGCCCGCGCCGAACACGCAGGGACCGTCGCCGGAAAGCTTTATCGACTGCGGCACAAAGCCGCGCGCGCGGCGCACAAGGCGCGGTTTGCCGTTGGCTATGAACATTACCGAATCGTCGCAGCGGTTATGTATGCCGCGATTATGGTCAAGCACAGCGTCAAATGTGCCGGACAGCGAACTGGTGACGCCGGCGGCGCTTGTTTGTATCGGCTCGTCGCGACGGTTGGCGGAGGTCATAACCAGCGGGCCGGTGAATCCGGTTTTTGCAAGTTCGTTAAAAAGCACAAGATGCAGCGGAGTGTATGCCGCCATCGCGCCTATAGTGGAGAGTTTTGGCGCCGCGGCGTCCAGTTCCGTGCCGAGCTTTTGCAGCATCACTATCGGCGCGGCGGCGGACAGGAAAAGTTTTTCTTCGTCGGCGTTCATGCGGCAGAAGCGGCGCACAGAGGCGCAGTCCGCAAACATCAGCGCGAAAGGTTTGTGCGGCCTGTTTTTTGCCGCGCGCAGCCTGGCGATTGCCGCCCCGTTCAGCGCGTCGCAGGCGAGCTGGAAGCCGCCGAGGCTTTTTAGCGCAACCGTTTTGCCTTCGGATATCAGCTTTGCGGCCTGCTGCGCAGCTTCATGTTTTACAAAGATTTTTCCGTCAACGTTTAGTTGCAGTTGCGGGCCGCAAACCGGGCAGGCATTTGGCTGCGCGTGGAAGCGGCGGTCCGTCGGATTTTCAAATTCTGCGGTGCAGTCTGGACACATCGGGAATGCGCTCATTTCGGTTTTTGCGCGGTCATAGGGCAGCTCGCGCACGATGGTAAAACGCGGGCCGCAATTGGTGCAGTTCGTGAAAGGATAATTGTAGCGCCGGTTATTTTGATCGGCAATGTCGCGCGCGCAGTCGGGGCAGATTGCTATATCGGCCGGGATTATCGCGGCATTGGCGTCGCCGTCAACGCTGGAATGTATTTCAAAAGATTTTTCGTCAATAACCGCCATATCCGCGCATTCGAGCGAGTCAATGCTAGCCAGTCCCGGCAGTTTGTTTTTTATATCGGAGATGAATGCTGACAGCGAGGAGGTTTCGCCCTGCGCCTCTATAATTACGCCGCGCGCGGAATTAAGCACGAACCCCGTCAGCTTGTGTTCCGTCGCAAGCCTGTAGATGAAGGGACGGAACCCGACCCCCTGCACCACGCCGCGCACTGTTATCTGCTTGCGTTCCGTCATTTAGTGGATCGACGGCGATTCCATACATTTCGCCAGTTCGCCGGGCAACGGCAGGTTATTGTGTATGGACAGGGCTTTTTGCAAATCGGGCATGGCCGCCGCACAGCCGCCTGTTTTCAGCGTTGCGTCCGCACGGCTTACAAGGGCCTGTATATAATCTGGATTTAGCGCAAGCGCGGCGGAGTAATCTGTTTTTGCGGCGGCATAGTCGCCCCTCGCGGCCAGAATAAGACCACGGTTGTTATAGGCCTGGGCCGACGGAGGATTGGATTTTATAAATGAGTTCATGTCCTGCAATGCGGCGGCGGTGTTTTTTGTCATGTAATAAACCGATGCGCGTGTGAGCAGCGCTTGCGGATAATTTTTGCGCAATTTGAGCGCGGCTGATAGATCAGCTAGGGCCTGCGCCGTTTTGCCCTGCCGCATCAGCAGGAAACCGCGATTGAATAATATCTCCGGGTTGTCCGGCTTGAGCGAAAGCGCGGCGTCGAAATCTTGCAGCGCCGCATCGCCGTTGCCGGTTTGCAGCAGCGCCATGCCGCGTTTTAGTCTGGCGTCCCAGTTGTTTTTATCGAGCTGTATGGCATGCGTCATGTCGGACGCCGCGCAGGCATAATCTCCTGTGGCGAGGCAGATGCTGCCGCGGTTGAACCACGCGTCGTTATACTGCGGGTCCAGATGCAAAGCTATGCTGTAAGCCATTATCGCGTTCTTTGCATCGCCGGTTTTGTACAGGCAGGCGGCAAGATTGTTGTACACGCCGGGCTGGGTAGGGTCCGAGGCCAGCACTTTGCGGTATTCGCCTATAGCGTCGGCATAATTGGATTTGGCCATCAAATCAGCCGCGCGGAACATATGTTCCATGCGGGAATCCCGATCCGCGTCCGGCTTGTCCACCACATCTTTCATGGAGTCCGGCGCCTGATAAATCATGCTGAAAAGCAGATAGTTGTCGGCGTCGGAGGAGGCCAGCTTTATCGCGCGGCCAAGATCGTCCATGCCCTTGCTGATTTCCCCCAGACGCATGTATATCTCGGCGCGGTTATGAAGGGCTATCGTATCGTCCGGATATTTTTGCAGGTCGTCGGCCCAGAAGGTCAGGCTGCTGGTCCACACTTTTGCCCGCGCATGCGCCATGCAGCCCGCCACAAGCGCCAGCGCGCACAGAACAACCCATGCCGCCTTG
>Ga0326728_10003879_pt1 | contig 45356 bp, 37 predicted proteins | sample MB3enrmetagenome_FD_207602 | JGI IMG/M metagenome (GOLD analysis project Ga0326728, IMG submission 207602) | Lab enriched peat soil microbial communities from McLean, Ithaca, NY, United States - MB31MN | ecosystem: Environmental > Terrestrial > Soil > Wetlands > Peat | place: USA: New York...
TGAACGATGCCCCGAAATCCAGAAGCACTTCCGTGTTCGTCGAGCCCCCGGCGGAGGTCATGAGGAGAAAGACAACAACATTGATCCCCAGGATCACGAGGGTGGCAACGGGCCAATATCGCTGGTTAGGGACCAGGGACGGGGTGTTAGCGGGAATGGTGATAGGGGTATCAGACATAACAGAACAGTGACAAGTGACGAGCAGGATTCAGGAGTCAGAAGTCAGGAGCCGGTCGTTGCAAACTCCCCGCCTGCTCTTCACTGGCACCTGAAACCTGACACCTGGCACATGCACTTCTGCTCGTCACTTGTCACTTGTCACTGGTTCGTAGTACTTTTCTCCCGCGCAACTCCGGCACAGGATGCGCTCACCCAGCCGGCACTCTCGCCCGTCGTTGACGCCTTCGCCGCATTGCTCGCAGGTGACGCGGGAGCGCGGGCGTCCCGGCAGGTCCTCCGGTTTCAGTTTCACGCGCACCGCCTGGAGGTCAAAAAGGTCATCATTCTCCATCACCTTGTACGCTTCAAGCTGTGCCTGAGAGGAGTCGGCAATGGCCGGGAACATGGCCTTGGCTTTGGCGCGTGAATCGTCACGAGCCACCACTCGCACTGCCCGACCCGTCTCGAGGTTCACGAAGGTCGCCGCAACCTTCCCATAGTCCAGATACTTGAGTGACCGCTTGCCCAGGCGGCATCCGGTGACCAGGCTCACGGCGTCCGTGGCGCAGCGATCGATTTCGACAAAGGTTAACAGGCGCTTGCGGTCTTTGACCGGATCATCGATACCGATCGACCTCAGGCCAAGCATCGCCATACGGATGCCCAGAACCTGACCGGGGCACATGTGACCATGGCTTTGACCCGCCAAGGCGACGTATTCTTCCAGAGTCTTCATCTGCGAGGTCTTTTGAGCAGGGACCTTCACCCCAACCTGCGCGTGGTGTCCAAATCCCGCGTCGCTTGTTTCTGCACCTACGCTTCATTATACCATCCCAAGTTGTCCGGACCTTCGGGAAGCCTTTGCTTTCGCTTCTTGTGCGCATTCTGATCGTCTTTCCGGAGTGAGACGGTTGGAATTCTTTGGAGTGCGGCAGCTTGCTGCCGCTTTCCTACAGGCCAGCTTGCTGACCGGAATTGCGCCCGAGGCCAAGATCACCGCGAGCAAGCTCGCGGGGAATAAAGCGGCAGCAAGCTGCTGCACTCCAAGGCTTCAGTGCAACGGGTAGCGTCCGCACTCGCGGACGGTCTCATACATCGCCAGCACATTCTCGATGGGCACGCGCGCCTGCACGTTGTGAGTCGTATTGAAGACAAAGCCTCCGCCGGGGCCAAATGTTTTCAGGCGCTCGCAGACTTCCTTCCGAACCTCGTCAGCAGTCCCAAAAGGCAATGTGTGTTGGGTATCCACGCCGCCCCCCCAAAAGGTGATGCGCGCTCCAAATTCCTTCTTGAGTTCGCAAGGATCCATGGCCACCGCCGAACATTGCACCGGGTTCAGGATGTCGAAACCGGCGTCGATGAAGTCCGGGATCAGCGCCCTGACCGATCCGCAGGAGTGGATGAAAGACTTCCACAGAGTGTGTTCGTGAATCCAGTGGTTGACCTGGAGGTGGAAGGGTTTGTACAAGTCGTGGTAAGCCTTGGGGGAAATGAAGGGACCATGTTGAGAACCAAAGTCGGTCCCGGTTACGAAAACTGCTGCGATCTTGTTGCTGACAACCTGGTGAATCCTCTCTAAGTTCTGCAGGGCGATCTCGCATTGGCGTGCAAAGATCTTGTACACGTAATCGCGGCGCGTCGCCGTGCTGACGTACCACTCTTCGACGTCGCGGATTCCTCGAGGGTGTTTCAGCCAAGGAGCGGGGACTAGGGCTATGTCCCCGAACGCCGTGCCGCCGAAGTTCGCCAGGATGGCTTCATCCGTCTCGGCGTAAAGCCTCTCTGCCTCACGCTGGAGGTATTGCAGATCCTCATCGGAGATGGGCCCGAACTCTTCGAGGTTATCCTCGACGTTCAGGCTTCCATCGTCAATGGGCGGCTGCCGAACTATGCTGTCAAAGTAGAACCCGCCCTTGGGCAAGCGGCCACTTGCCGGAACGGACTTGTCGCCTTCGGGGTACATCAGAATGTCGCCGTTCGGTTCGGGTTGGGTATTGAAACCCTCGGGAACCAGGACCGGCGTGCCCGCAAAAGTAGTCCACGATTTCCAGCCCTCATTCCGGAATCCGAACATGTTGGCGGGCTTGCCCAGGCCCACCACGTCCACTCCCAGCGCCTCTCTGAGATCCGGCCCGATCTCACCGAGCATCTGGTAAGGCTCGACGACCTTGATGGGTGTGCCGGGCCGGTCCAAGCCCAGTGCCTGGCGCAAGCCGTAAACCGTGTCCACCTGCATTCCGGTCACGGCGCTGGCGCCCAGGTCGAGTGGAACCCGGTCGGCCTCCTTGTGCTGAAGGGCGAGACTCACCCGTTCACGCGAAGTCATCACACTCGAACGCCTCCTCCTGCCCCTTTGCCAAGCCGGCGCGGCTTTGGAGTGCGGCCCGCCGCGGCGGGCTGCCGCTTTATCTTCCGCGAGCTTGCTCGCGGCGTTCTTGGTCTGGGGCGCAATCCCGGCCAGCAAGCTGGTCCCGCCGTGCGGGAAAAGCGGCAGCAAGCTGCCGCACTCCAAAGAATGCGTCAGGCTGTTGCGGGAAGGAGCTTCCGGGCCAGTTCGACGGCGCCGGGAGCGTCCTTACCGTAGCCATCGGCCCCGATCGAATGCGCCCAGGCATCGGTGAGAGGAGCTCCACCCACAAGGACTTTCACCTTGTCCCGAAGCCCCGCCGTCACGAGGGCTTCAATGATGGCCTTCATGTTAACCATGGTCGTAGTAAGGAGGGCCGACAGGGCCACAAAGTTTGCATCGTGCTGCTTCACGGCGGCCACGATCTTCTCCGCTGATGCGTCCACTCCCAGGTCCACAATCCGGAACCCCGCGCTCTCCAGCATCATGGCCACAATGTTTTTGCCGATATCGTGCAGGTCACCCTTGACCGTACAGATGACCACCGTGCCCGCGGGTTTGATGGATTCCTCACCCAGCAGGAGCGGCCGGAGGAGGTCCGTGGCGCCTCTTGCTGCCCGGGCGGCGATCAGCACTTCCGGGATGAAGAATTCACAATCCCTCATACGACGCCCAACCTCATCCATAGCAGGAATGATTGCCTTGGGAAAGAACTCGTGGGGCTTGATTCCCTCCTTCAGCCCTCGCTCGGTCAATTCCTTGGCGAGCGGGGCCTTTCCATCGATTATGGCTTGTTGCAGCTCCTCAAAGATGCTCATCGCAGTCTCCTTAATTTGTCGGTCTTGCTTGTGGGAATGCCAGTTCCCCTACAAAAACATCCTGGAAACTTGGATCGGCGTTGAGCGCCACGTGCTCGACGCGGCGGCGAACGCCAGCGTATGACCCGTCCTCGGAGTCGAGGCTGAACAGCGCCAGCTTTGCTCCCAGAAGCGCCGTGTTGCCTGCGGCTTCGACCCTTTCGGGCGGAAAATCGATCAAGCCAATGCGTTGCGCGCTGGCGCGATCGATGTAGTTGCCAAAAGCCCCCGCCAGATAGAGGCGGGCAAGTTCTTTCTCGCCCTTCCTCTGCATAAGAAGCTTTATTCCAGCGGCGATGGCCGCCTTGGCAAGCTGAAGTTCGCGAATGTCATTCTGGGTGAGGGCGACGGGCGGGGCCAGCATCCAACTGTTCTCGCCCTTCGAGAATCGCCCGGAAGGTGCGACCACCCCGAGTTCCAGTCCCGCGGCCACGGCGTCTACCAAGCCGCTCCCGCACAAGCCGCGTGGGGCGCCGTCTCCGATGACGTGGCAGTGTACCCTGTCGCGGCTGCACCACCCCTTACTCCCCTCCTTAGTGAGGAGGGGACCAAGGAGTGGTGACACCGTCACTTGAGAAATTGCCCCGGTGGAAGCGCGCATACCCATGGAAATCTTTGCGCCTTCAAAAGCCGGGCCCGCTGCCGTAGACGCGCAAAGCAATCCGTGCTTGTTCCCAATCACAATCTCACCGTTGGTTCCCAAATCAATAAGTCCAACCAGGTCCTCGTGCTCAGTGAGCTTGGTGGCCAGAATACCGGCCAGCACATCGCTTCCCACAAACCCGCCCAGGCAGGGCAGGAACCGAACTAGAGGGTCGCCCGCATGCTTCCAACCCAGTGCGCTGGAGCGGAAAATCTGCAGCCCCCCTTCCGTAGGCTCAAACGGATAACGGGAGAGTGGCTCGGCATCGATCCCGCAGAAGAAGTGGTGCATGACCGTATTTCCCACCACAACGATGTCAGCGATTCCGGCCCCATGCTTTCCCGCCGAAAAAAGCAACTGTTCAATGAGTGCGCCAATCTGCTGACGGATCAATGTCTCGAGTTGGTGTTGTCCACCCTCCAACACGGCGAAGTGCAGCCTGCTCATCACGTCGGCGCCGTAACGCGCCTGGGCGTTCAGCGCGGTGCTTACCGCCAGCACCCTTCCCGTGGCTAACTCCAGCAACTGAGCCACAAGGGTTGTCGTGCCCAAATCCACCGCCACACCCAGACCTTGACGAGGCCGGAATGCGAAGACAGTATCATCGACCAGTATGGCGGCATCCCACTGGCGGAGTTCGATCTCCAGGTCGCCCTCGACAACACACTGGCAGGCAAGACGCCACCCACTGGCGATCTCCTCAGGCGAAAGCCGCTCCTGTTGTGCCCGGTTAACTTCCGCCTTTCCGTTCAACACACGGATGCGACAGCCCCGGCACCTCCCCTGGCCGCCACAGGGAAATTCAACTCCCTGCTCGAACAACAAGTCGCACAGCGGCGTTCCGGCCGGCGCACTCAGCTCCACCCGCGTGGGCCAGAGAATAATCCGATGGGATAGGTTCACAGTCAAGGGCCCTTCTATCACCTTCCAGGTGTAGCGGCGAGTTTACCTCGCTACTGCTCCCGGTGTCATTCCGACCCTGACCACGAGCAAAGCGAGGGGGAAGGGTCGGAATGGCAACTACATGGCTCGGAATGACAGCCGCGTGGCGGCGTCCCGATCAGATCGGGACAGGTTCCGCCGCCTCTACATCAAATTGACCTATTGCCAGGTCCGGAGTGCTCACGCGCGTACTGCACCATGGCCCGGAGGTTGGCGGGGGGTGTCTCCCGCGGAACCTCGCAACCCGCCCCCACAATGAAGCGCTCTCCAGCTTGGCGGTGGCATTTGGCCACTGCATTATAGACGGATTCCGGCGTGCCATCCTTCAAATCACGTACGGGATCAATGTTTCCGAGCAGCACCTGAGAAGGTCCCATCTTGCTTCGAGCTTCATTCAAGGGCGCAAGAGAATCCTGGTCAATGATGTCGCAGCCGAGCCGCCCCAACCCTTGCTGAATGTGGCGGGTATCTCCGCAGATGTGAAGACGGGCTCGGGCACCCAGGGCATGAACCCCGTCAATCATTCTCTTCTGGTTAGGCCAAAGGAACTCGTCATAGAATCGAGGTCCGACAAGCGAAGACGCGGGGTCCCCAATCCCCATGACGTCCACACCAGCCTCGATTTGTGCGCGGGCGAACCCTAATTCCATCTCCACGACGAACTCGATCAGGTCGCGTACGAAGGCTCCGTCGTCATAGAAGTCCACCATGAGCCTATTGATGCCCCGCAAGTCCGCAGCTTCGCCACACGGCCCCTCGATCCATCCCTCAACAACCTTGTCGTTCTTGACGCACTCTTTCAATCGCTGGACGGCCTGAACACGATTCGCCATCCGGCGGCCACCCAGCGGGTCGGGTACCCGTAGCGCTGCCAGCTTTGTCTTATCGGCCAACAGGGCATTTGCTTCGTCAATGGCGGGGGGTTGGTCCGGGAAAAACTTGATGGTGGCGCCCAGAGCAGACGCCTCACAGCAAGGGTCAGAGATCACACTGACGTGGTCAATGTCAAATCGCTCCGCAACACAGATCTGACCTAGGGCCTGGACGCGATAGTCTGTGGCGTAGTCGAGGTATTTTGCCCCGATCTGGTCGGCCGCAAACATCATGGTGATGGGCATGGCGGGAAGGGAGTCCACCGACTGCCCTTGCAACATGGCGAAGACACGCTCGCGACTATTCATACACTCCCTCCTCGCGCGCCGTGGCGATCAGGGCATGAATATTCTCTTCCGGCGTATTCCCCGGTATGGCGCATCCCGCGTTGAGCACGAATAACCCGCCAGGCTTCCACAAGGAGATCAACTGGCATGTCTTTTCCCTGATCATGGCCGGAGTCCCTCGAGCGATCACTCCGCTCGGGTCCAGGTTCCCAAAGAGCACGTGGCGTGCGCCCGCTGTTGATTTGGCGCGCGCCGCGTCAGTCTTGTAATCGAGCTCGAAACCACAGAAGTCGTAACTAGAAAGAAAGTCGAGGATCCGGGAGGTGTCACCGCAAATGTGAATGACCGTAAATATACCATCTGCCGCCAGGTCTTTAACCAACCTCTCTTCATACGGCCGGGCGAAGCGGTCGAACATTGTCGGGGACACAACATCCGGCCCCGCCAAGCTGTCACCCATGGAAGTGAAGTGTGCACCCGCCCGGATAAGCGCACGGTGCACGGCCAAATGGCTTTGATAGCAAGTCTCCAGCAAGCGCCCAATCGCAGGGTTTTCAGAATCGCTCGCCAATTCCATCAGGAACTCTTCGATCCCGCGAACCATGCACGCCAGATCAAACTCGGCCTGGTCGGCGTTGCCGCGGATGGCCACCTCATTGCCTACCTGTTTCGCAATTAACCTTACGCCTTCAAGGAGCGCCGGAATGCGCCCATCGGTTTCCGGATTGACCACCTGGAGCCGGTCCACGTCGCCCAAGCTGCCGATGGCGGGGGCCACGATGCGGCCGGGTTCATTGGGGGCGCATTCGGAAGTTGCTCCCATAGCCTCGGCCAACATCGTGGTGTCGGTGTCGATAAGAATACAATCATGGCCGTACTTCTCGAGGGCTGCCAGGTGGGCGCGCGCAATGGCTCGCGGATGGGTGCGATACTCTTCCATGGGAATCCCCGCCTCGCGTGCCGCCAGCATAAAGTTGTGCAGGCACACAGGAACCCGGTCCGGGATCTGACCCGCTAAGACGGCCTTCACGCGCTGGAGGGAATTCATCACTCAGTCCCTTTGATGGAGATAAGCCCTCCGCTGTAATCGGCCACAACCTGCCTTCCCGGAGGGACGACCAGGAATTCCTTTTCGTCCCAGACCCCATCCACCAGCCGCTGGAACATGCCGAGGTCACCGGCGAGTTTTTCGAACTTCCATCCGCGCTTGGCAGCTTCTTCGCGCGCCTCGCGCGCAAAGCTTTCTTCCGGCCCCACCCCCATCTCAATGTAGGTGAACTGGCGGTAATTCTTCGTCAGGTCGCCCAACTCGCTCCAGAGATACTTGGCATTGTCTTCGCCGTAGTGTGCCACAAGGTCTGCGTAGCTCTGACCGACGCCCAGTGTTTTCCCTACAGAAAGCTGCCTGAGCTCACCTTCCGCCTCGCCGCGCTCCATCCATCCGGTGGTCTTGAAGTAGACACCGGGGTGGTTGTTGAAGTAATCCAAGTAGCGCCCTGAGCTGCCGAGGAAAAGGGTGATGCAATCGTGGGCGCGAGGAATAACGAGGGGGTATTTGCCGGCAGTCAACCCCACCACACCGTTGTTGCAGAGGCCGTACCCGAGCAGCACGGCCTCGTATTTGGGGTCGTCCACACGCTCGAGCGCGGCCTGCAGGCGCACTCGCATGCCCTCGCTGCCGATGTCGTGCAGACCCTTAGGAAGGAACTCCACATCCACGGTGTTCGGGGAACGCGCCACCACCGAGCAAAACTCCCGGTAGAAGATCTCGCAAGTGATCAGCTTCAGCCGCATTCTCATTCTCCGGCAGGGACTCCGCCTCTCCTTGTAGCCTATCCAACCAGGGCAATTCGCGTCCCTGGATTCTCAAACCGCCGCTCTGACGCCCCCTTCAGTTCCTGGATCACGGCTACGACAGCCAACCGCGTGCGCAGGCAGGGATTGTTCTCGCCAGTCTCGAGGGATGGAGGTGTGAAATGGACCTCGGGAATCAATTGCCCTTTTTCGCCTCCAACGCCACGGCCAAAAGAAAAGGGCGACGACGTGCCCCAATAAAAAGTCATTGATTTTGGTAGTGGAAGTCGGTTTATCATAGGACGGTCGGCGCTAAATAGAGCAAGATATCATGCCTGGGTCTTGATTGCAGCATTCTTCGGGCCAGAACAATCACCCTGGGAGGAAGTCCTATGACATTGTGTCCTCATACGGTATGCTTATAACTTGCATAAATTCAAATGTTTGCGTGAATTAAAACAGTCGTGTTATTTTCTTTCTTGGTGCATTCTGAAAAGGGGAATTCAATCCTATGAGCCTCAGTCAACTTGCTCTAACTATCAAAGAGTCAATCACTTTGAAGCTGAATGAGACCGCTGCCCTGCTCCGGGAGAAGGGCGAGCCAGTGATTCACTTGGGCGGCGGCGAGCCCAAAAGCAAAGCCCCAATGGACGCAGTAATCGGTTGCACATCCGTACTACAAACCGGTGATATCCGTTACACGCCACCGGACGGCATCCCGGCACTCAAGAAGGCCATCATTCGATACACCGAGGAGCGCTACAACAAGATCATCTCGGCGGATAATGTGATCGTCTCGGGTGGAGCCAAGCAGGCGATTATGGTATTGCTCCACGCCATCCTCGATCCGAAGGATGAAGTCATTTTCCCGGCCCCCTATTGGGTGAGTTACCCGGAGATGGTGAAACTCGCGGGTGGCGTCCCAGTGGTCGTCACGCCCGAGGACGGCACCTTCCATCCTACGCTGAGAGAAATTGCCGAGACCGTGGGCTCCTATACGAAGGCGATCATCATTAACAGTCCGAATAATCCCTCAGGTGCAATGTTTTCGAAAGATTTTATTGCCGAAATAGTTGAGTTCTGCGAGAAGAAGAGCCTCTACTTGATCATGGATGATATTTATAACCGGTTGGTCTTTGAGGGCAAGAGTGCTCCCATCTGCTACGACTACATGGAGAAGCCCTTCGAGCAGTCCAAGCTCGTGGTCATCAACGGCGTGTCGAAGATGTACGCCATGACCGGCTTCCGCATCGGCTGGGCTATTGCCAACAAGGAACTGGTGGAAGCCATGGCCACCCTGCAATCGCAGCAGACCTCCGGCCCCTCGGCGCCCTCGCAATGGGCGGCGGTGGGGGCCTTGAACGGCGTGCAGTCCTCCGTCGAGAACTTGCGCATGACCCTGGAGAATAACCGCAACGTGATGGTGGAGCGCCTGCGAGCCATCGAGGGCGTCAAGGTGACCAAGCCGGATGGCACTTTCTATTGCTTCCCCGACTTCAGCGCCTATATGAAGGATTCGCAGGCGCTGGCGAATTTCCTTCTCAACAAAGTTCGCGTCGTTACCGTTCCAGGCAAGGAATTCGGCTTCGAAGGTCATCTTAGGCTAAGCTACTGCGGCGCCATCCGGGAGATCATGGAAGGGCTGGAGCGTATCCAGTGGGCGCTGGACCCGACCTCTGCAAACGAACTCTACCTGGGCGACCGCAAGCTGGTGAGGGACTGGCTATGAATATCTACCTCGACGTTCAATCTCCCGCTGTGCAGGAAGCTGGCACGCTGGCCAGCGACTACGGCCTGCAGAATCACGGCCTGCTGAACCTGCGCCGGGTCTACTGGAACCTGCCGACTCCCGCTCTCTACGAGGAGAGTGTGTTCCGATCGGAAGCTCGGCTCACTCACCTCGGTCCCTTGGTAGTGAGCACCGGCAAGCACACGGCGCGAGCCGCTCCCGACAAGTTCGTGGTCCGCGAACAAGCCACCGAGGATAAGATCTGGTGGGGGCAGTATAACCGCCCCTTCACCGGCGAGAACTTCAGCGCTCTGCTGGCTCGCTTGCAGGGCTATTTGCAGGGCAGGGACGTATTTGTGCAGGATTGTCGCGCCGGCGCTGACCCCGAGTACAGCCTGCCCATCCGCATTGTCACGCAAAAGGCCTGGCACAGCCTCTTCGCGCGCGCCATGTTTCTGAAGATTCGCAACCAGGATGCGCTCAAGAAACATATTCCCGAGTTCACCGTCATCGCCGTGCCCGGCTTCCTGGCTTCGCCGCTGGTTGATGGCACGCGCACGGAGACGTTCATCATCCTCAATTTCCGCGAGCGGCTCGCGGTCATCGGAGGCACGAGCTACGCAGGTGAAATTAAGAAGACCATTTTCACCGTGCTTAATTTTCTCTTGCCACTGGAGGGCGTGCTCTCCATGCACTGCTCGGCCAACGTCGGCCCGGAGGGCGACGTGGCCATCTTCTTCGGCCTCTCCGGCACCGGCAAGACCACACTTTCCGCTGACCCCAAGCGCCACCTGATCGGCGACGATGAGCACGGCTGGAGCGATAATGGCGTGTTCAACTTCGAAGACGGCTGCTACGCCAAGGTCATCCGCCTCTCAGCCGAAGCCGAGCCGCAGATCTACGCCTGCACGCGCCGCTTCGGGACCATTCTGGAAAACGTCACCTTCGACCCCGTGTCACGACACCTCGATTTGGACGACTACCGGGTGACCGAGAACACCCGCGCCGCATACCCTCTCGAGTACATCGAGAATTCTCTGCCCGAGAAGCGAGCCGGCCATCCCAAGAACGTCATTTTCCTCACCTGCGATGCCTCGGGGGTGATGCCGCCCATCGCCCGCCTCAGCCCCGACCAGGCCATTTACCACTTCATCTCCGGATACACCAGCAAGATTGCGGGCACGGAAATCGGCCTCGGCATCGAGCCCGAGATCACCTTCAGTACCTGCTTTGGCGGGCCCTTCATGGTGCATCACCCCTATGCTTATGCGGAGCTGCTGAAGAAGAAAGTCCTCAAGCACGGGGCGAACGTCTGGTTGGTGAACACCGGCTGGACCGGCGGGTCTTTCGGCGTCGGCAAACGTATCAGCATTCATCACACGCGCGCTTTGCTGAACGCCGCCCTGAATGGAAAACTCAAGCAGGTCGAGTACAAGAAAGATCCAATCTTCGGCTTCGACGTCCCCACCACGTGCGAAGGCGTGCCCTCCGACATCCTTGATCCGGCGGGCACCTGGCCCAGCCGGGACGAGTATTTCAAGAAGTACGACGCGCTTGCCGCACGCTTCATTGAGAACTTCAAGTTGATGATGGCGGAGTGCCCGGAACAAATCCTGGAAGCCGGACCCAAACGCCTCACGTTCGTTCCAGCCCATTAACAATCTTGTGGTTCACAGCGCGCTTGATTCCACGGGTGGCGCAGGCGTGCCGCTTTTCGGCACCTGTGCGCCACCCTCCGGGCAGAATCAGGGCACCGTCCCTTAAGGATGTTAAATAGTGGAAACGAACCTAAGGACCTATTGAAACAAAGGAGTTAGCCTTTTCAGAAGCCAAAAACAATCTGGTTTTTAGGAGCAAACGAACCCAAATCAATCCCTTGACGTATGGTATATAGTCAGAGGTGCCCGGCCAACCGAATTCGAGTAGCCGGCCAGGGCTGGGATTCAAACGCTGGCTGGTGTCCGAACCGGTGCGCCGGGTGGACGGCAAGCACAAGACAGGTTGGTGGCAAAGTTGTCGAGAGCTTTTCTGATTCTGCTTGGCTTGAGTCTTCTTGCGCCCCACACGGCGCGCGCGGATGAAAATATGTTGCGGCTTCCCCAGGAGGTTCGGGGCTGGAAAGCTGATGGCCAGGACAAGGTGTTCACGCGACAGACCATCTTCGATTACATGGACGGTGGCGGCGAGATCTACCTCGCTTACGACTTCCAGCGGCTGCTGGCGCGCGAATACGCGAGGCCGGGCGCGCCGCGCATCGTCTCGGAAGTGTACCAGATGGCTTCTTCCATGGACGCCTATGGCGTCTTCACCCACGACACTGATGGCCAACCTGTCTCCGTTGGCCAAGCGGCGCTTTACTCCGCCGGCCTGCTGCGCTTTTGGAAGAACCGCTTCTTCGTGCGCTTGCAGGCGGAGGACGAGACGCCGGAAGTGAAGACGGCCCTGATGGCGCTGGGGATGCAGATTGCCTCTGGAATTCCGCAAGAGGGCAGGAAGCCTTCGCTGCTCGCGGCCTTGCCGCTGCAAGGTCTGATCGAATCAAGTGTTCACTATTTTCATACGTCTGTCTCACTGAATATTCACTATTTCCTCGCTGACTCGAATCTGCTCGATCTTAACTCGAGGACGGAAGCAGTTCTGGCTCGCTACCAGCAGGGTGGCGACAAGCCTTATTTGCTCATTGTCCGCTACCCGAGGCCCGGCGACGCCCAGGCGGCCTTCGGGCAGTTCAGCAAGGCTTATCTCCGTGAAACTCCGACGGGGGATGCGGTTTTTCGCAAACTGGAGAAAGGACAGTTCGCAGGAAGCCGCCGGGAGGATCGCGCCCTCCTGCTTTTGTTCGAGGCCGGCTCGCGCGAGAGCGCGGAGAAACTGGTTGACCTTGCGGCCTCGCAGATGAAAGGAGTCACACCATGAGCAGTCATGAAGAATCAAATACGATCACTCGGCGGGATTTCTTGCGCGGCGCGGCCTACGGCTCGCTCGGTCTGGCGATGGGGGTGGAGGGCTTGGCACGCGCCGGACAGGGCTCCGCCTTTGCGGCTGAGAAGCCTCTTGCTGAGGTGGTGATGGTGCGCAATGAGGCGGCCGTGGATGCGGGCCACCAGGTCAACTCGGTGGTGGTGGCGGAGATGCTCGACACGGCGATGAAAACCTTTAGCGGCGAAAACGAGATTGTCAAGGCCTGGCAACGCTACTTCCGCCCGCAAGACAATGTGGGGATCAAGTACACGCGCTGCTCCTGGCATCGCATCCACGTCAATCAGGCGGTGATTGATGCCATTACGGATCGCCTGATCACGATGGGGGTCGCCAGGAGCCGGGTCACTGCCAACGACTTCGGGCTCCCCGTGAAAGACTGCACGGCGCTCATCAACGTGCCTAGCGTGAAAGTCCACGCCCTCACCGGCATCGCCGTCTCCATCAAGAACTACATCAATTTTACCGGGTGGCGAATTTCCTATCACAACGAGGGCAGCGCGAAGCTCGGGGAAACTTGGTTGTTGCCCGAGGTGAAAGGCAAGACCCGCCTGATTGTGGTGGATATGCTGCGCCCCTACTTCGGCCCCGGGCCGCAGATTAATCCCCTGCATCAGTGGGACTATAAAGGCATTCTGGTGGGGACCGATCCCGTGGCTATCGATACCGTCTGCCTGAGCATCTGCCAGAAGAAGCGCAACCTCTTCAAAGGCGAGGAATGGCTCATCACCCCGCCGCCCCGCAGCCTCGCTACCGCGGACTCCGTCTATCACCTCGGCACCAGCGACCCCACTAAGATCAAACTGACGCGGTTGGGGTGGGAGAATGAACAGTTGGTCTAGAGGTCGGCCGAACGTTCGCGCCCAGCCGAGAGCGAGGGATTACCGTTGATAGTGTTCTCGTAATGCGATGCGCCGTATCTCAGTGAGGTTTTAAGATCATGGCGACGACGATGGTTCACATTCGCGTGGACGAGAAGGTGAAGAAGAGGGCCGCAAGAACACTGGCCGCAATGGGCATGTCTGTTTCCGACGCGGTACGCATTTTGCTTGTCCGAGCGGCCGCAGGGAAGGGCCTGCCGTTCCACGTGAAGGTCCCCAATACAACCACGGTCAAGGCGATGTAGGCAGCGGACCGGGGTGAGGGGAAGCGCTTCAAGTCTGCCGACGAGCTGTTCAAGGACTTAGGAATTTGAGCGTGCGAAACATGATCGGCGGCGCGGGGCTTCCTGGAGCTACCAGGAGCGTCTTTTGGCGGGGCGATACTTCGCGAGGTACTCGTTGAGATCTTGATCTGAAATCGTAAGATGGTGTTGCAGCGGAGACTCAGCGGTTTCCGCGAGGAGTTCTTTCTGAAGCTTCTGATAGCAGAGCGCGGCCCCATCCTGGTAAGGGAAGTGCCTTTCCTCAAAGGCCCGGTTCGAGATGGTCAGCGTGAATTCCCGGTCTTCAGATTTCATAGCCACAACCCGGTAGCAGTAGTCCCTGCCGCGGGGCTTTAGTTGAAAGCCGGTATATTGGATGAGCACGCTCACGGTGCTGGATACCTCCAAAGTGGGGCGGCTCTCGCCGGGCGGGAGCCGCCCGAAAAGTTATACCTTTACAACGTTTTCAGCTTGCAAACCCTTGGGCCCTTTGGTGACCGTGAACTCCACGGAATCTCCCTCGTTGAGTGATTTGAACCCAGTTGCCTGGATGGCGGAGTGATGAACGAAAACGTCATCACCGGAGGCGCGTTGGATAAAACCGTAGCCCTTCGCGTTGTTGAACCACTTTACCTTGCCTTGTTCCTTCTCCATATGTTTCGTTGTTCCTTTTGATTCTCCAGATTCTCTTGTTCTGCTCTCGTAACCAAACGCCAAAAGCAAAAAAGCCACAAAACCCTTGATTTTGTGGCCACCCTACTTCTCCGCTTTTCGGTCACAAAAACTGATCAAGCCTCTCTAGTATACACGTTTGGGACCAATCGCGCCAGATTTTTCTGATGGGCGAAAGGGCTGTCTGTGGACTCCTCCGGGACCTCCGTGGTGACAACAGCAAGCGGTAGGCAGAAAAGGCGTGACTAGGCGCGAGGGCAGCTTTGAATTTTGATTCCCCGTCCTCACGCGCCTTTCCGGTTCTCTCTCGTTTTTTGAATCGTCCACAGGATGCCTTGCAGGAGAAATCCTGCCAGGAAACCCCACATAAGATTGATAGTTAGCAGCGAAACCACTCCCACAAAAGCGGCAATAATGAGAAGCTGCGGGCGCCTAAGGATGTCGCGCAAATAAGCCGCGTGTTGGATTCCCACGTAAGCCAGCAACACTCCCAAGACGGGGGCGGGGATTAGCTTCAAAAGGTCCACGGCAGCGCGGCCAAACAACGCCAGAAGGATGCAAACCGCGCCGATAACGTAACTGGACCTGGGATTCCGCGCGCCAAATCTGTAATGTGCAGTAACTCCTCCCGAGCCGTGGCAGAGTGGGGGGGCCTGAATCATCCCGCCGAGCAGATTTACCAGGCCAATGCTGAGGCACAATCCGCGCACCGTGACGCGGCGAGCCTGCGCCCCATAGAGAATCCGGGCGGTGTTCTCGGTTGCCACGATGGAGTTGCCAAAGGTCAACGCGAATTGTGGAACCACCAGCAATGGCAAAACGCGTCGAAGTTCGGCAAGATGTGGGTGCAGGAGAGTGAGCGGCAGTGGTCCCCAGCCCAGTGCGGGCAGCTTGCCCCATTGCGCCGTGAGACCCAGCGTGATCCCTGCCGTCAAGAGGACCAAAGCCGCCGGAAGGCGACGCGAGCCTTGAAACGCCAGCAAAAGAAAGGCTCCGACGAGCGCGATTTCCCAAGGCGCGACCGTTCGGCCTCCCCCTAAAACCACTGCGGAGCGCGGGCTCACCATCAGCCGCAAGCCTTCACGCGCCAGCAAGAGCCCTAGACCCAATTGAATGCCCCTGACAATCGGAAGGGTAAACAGCTTGGCAAGCTTCGTGGCGAGGTTGGAGACTCCCACCAACCCCAGCAGCGCTCCCATCAGGAGTCCGGAGCTGGCGATCGACGAAGGGGAAAGCCCCATGGCCAGCGCAATCGCCGCTACGGCCTTGAAGGGCTGAACGGCCATAGGGATTTGGAAATAGAGGCCCGCCAAAACATAAGTGACGCCCGCGGCAAGAAACACCGCCGTCGGATTCACGTGATTCAGGGAAATGAGGGCAATCGCGATTGGAAATAGCACCCCGATGTCGCCGAACGCGCCGGCCACATCCCACCGCGTCAGGGGCCACCGCATGCCGCGTGACTCCACGTTAGCTGCAACGCCCAAAGCTCAAGGCCTCCTCCGGAGGGGCCGGATGATCATCACTTCGGTAGCCTTGATGAGCGCCGCGGCCGTCTCTCCCACCTTCAGATCAAGGTCCCGGGAGGCGTCGCTAGTAATGATGGAGGTGATGGATTGCCCTCCCACATCCAGCACCACCTTGGTCAGCAGGCCAACCGTTTGCAGCCTGATGATGCGCCCCACCAACTGATTTCGCCCGCTGATCACGTGCTCGAGCCCCGCCCCCATCCCTGAAATCGGCGCGGCGCGCGCGGGCTGAGCCGCAGAAGTCTCCTTTCCACCCTGCCCTCGCTCGCCTCTTTGAAAAAGCAGGCGGTCAACCTCCGAACGCGGAACGCGATGATGGCCGCCCGGTGTTGTCACGGTCTTGATCTTTCGCTTGTAGATCCATTGTTTCAAAGTCGGATAGCTCACGCCCAACTCTCGCGCGGCTTCCGGGACGTGGAGAAGTTCCATGCAGGATTACCCCCGTTCAATATGGTTAGAAACTCATATTTATACGATTTGACACGTTTAGTCAACGGGTGGGTTGCGGAAAGAAGCGCAGGCGGAGGGTTCCGAAGGGGGTGAGTGTCATCCTGAGCCCGCCGCCAAGCGCGGCGGGCTCAGGATGACAACGCAGATTGCGGCCGCAGCCAAAGGCCGGGTTTTCATTGCCGATTGTTGAGTGCCCCGCCGCGGCGGGTCGATTGAAAAAGTGGTGGGGCAACTTCTTTCGCTGTCCGCCAGGAATCGGCAATCGGCAATCGAAAATCGGCAATTCCTGCTATCCCGGGCCCGCAGGGTAGGCCCGCAAGTCGGCAGGGCGCGGAGGCAGCTTCTTGGGGTGTTCCTGGATCTCTTTCATCACCAGCTCGATCGCCTTTTCAAGCTGCGGATCGTGCCCTTGCATCACCAAATCCGGCGTGTTATCGACCTCGATATCCGGGGCGACACCCTGATTTTCAATCAGCCACTCGCTATTCAAGCCATAGAGCGAGAATTCCGGTCGCGTGATGTAGCCGCCATCCATCAGAGGCATATAACCGCGAATGCCGCGCACGCCTCCCCAGGTGCGCATGCCAATGAGCGGCCCCAACTTGTATTTCTTGAAGTAATAACTGAAGAAGTCTCCGTCGGAGGCGGCATACTCATTGGTGACGCAGGCCATATAACCATGGAACACCACGTCCGGAATGGTGCCGCTCTCGGCGTTGCGGGCTGACTCCATCCCCGCCAGCACACGGCGCAGGCGCTCAAAAATGATCTGATCCACGAAGCCGCCGCCGTTGTAGCGCACGTCGAAGATCAGGCCTTCCTTGCGGACCTGGGGGAAGAATTGCTTCACGAATTCGTTCAACCCAGCAGCGCTCATGTCGGGAATGTAGACATATCCCACTCGCCCGCCGGTGGCCTCCTCCACCTTCTTGCGGTTGGTGTTGATCATGTCGAGTTGACGCAGGGGATATTCGCTCCCCAGGGGTTTCACCACCACTTTCCGCGCCCCTTCCTCGCTGGGCTTCGAGTTCACCGTCAGCGTGACGTTCTCATTCACCGTGTTGACAAACAACTCGTAAGGGTTCTGCGGGGTGCGCAAGGACTTTCCGTTTACGGCCAGCAGATAGTCGCCCAGCTTCACATCCACTCCGGGTTCGGTAAGCGGCGAGCGGAGCGTGGCATCCCAGTTCTCTCCGGAATAAATCTTCTTGAAGCGGTAGAGTCCGTGCCCGGCGTCGGTTTCGAAATCTGCGCCCAGCACGCCCACGTTAATGGGTTTCAAATCCGGATAGTCACCGCCTCCCACATAGGTGTGGGAGTTGGAAAGTTCCCCGATCATCTCGCCCAGGACATAGGTCAAGTCGAACCGGTCGGCCACGTACGGCAGCAGCGGAGCATACCGCTCACGCTCCTTCTCCCAGTTGACGCCGTTCATCGCGGGTTCGAAGAAAAAATCACGCTCCTGCCGCCAGACCTCGTTGAAGATCTGCTTCCACTCGGCTTGCGGATCGACTTCCAGGCGCATCGAAGCCAGATTCAGCGCGCCTTCGCCGGCTTTATGGGGTTCCTTTTCGGGCTTGGCGTCGATGATACCGTAGCTCTGCGGCCCCGGCATGCCTTCGTCTTCAGCGCCGCCGCCCCCTCCTCGGGGCGCCGCATAGAGGAGCTTCTTGCCGTCAAAGGAGAGCGCGTAGCCGGTCGCTGGAGTGATTAAGATGTAGTCCTTCCGCTCCTTCATGTCGTAAGCGTGGATGGCCGCCGCTTCGCCGGGCAACGGCCCCGAGAGGCCTGAGACGGGCATGGTCACGTAATAGACAAAGCCCTCCGCAGCGTTTAGCCCCTGGCTGTTTTCCGCAGGAGTGGGCAAAGCCACCACGCGCCCGGCGATGCCCTCGAGGTCAATGCGGAAATCCTTCGGGACTTCCCTGCCCGCCGGCGCTTCCTCAGGCTTCTTCTCCTCCTTTTTCTCCGCCGCGGGGGCATCGGGTTTTTTTGCACCGGCCTCGTCACTCTGGGGAGCGAAAGGCGAGGGCAGGTCGGAACGCAACGTCACCACATACACGCGCGTTGCCTTAGGATTAGCAAACTCGAAGTCATAAACGCCCAATACTTCGTTGAAGTCACGATTGGAAAGGAAATAAAGATATTTGCCGCCGGGGTCGAACGCCGGGTTCCAACTGTTTGTGAAGCTTGTCGTGACCGGTGTGATTTTCTTGTCGGCCAGCGAATAAAGGTAAATCACCCCGTTTTGATTCTCAGCATTCTTGGCGTAGACAACCCATTTGCTGTCCGGAGCCCAATTGTAATCGGTCAGGTCTCCATACTTGCCCTTGTCGATTTGCGCAGGCTTCTTCTCGTCGATATCCACATAAAAGAGCCGCGTCTCTTTATCCGCGAACAGCAACTTCTTGCTGTCGGGCGACCAGACGGGAGGCAGTCTGAACACCTTGCCATCGCTGGTGATGCGGATTTCCTTCCCCATGCCGTCCTGCGGCATGAGGTAGAGCTCGTCTTCACCCGTGCGGTCGGAAAAGTAGGCGATCCATTTCCCGTCCGGCGACCATACTGCGTATTTCTCGCGGATGCCGGGCGTCTGGGTCAGGTTGCGGATGCTGCCTTCCTTGGCAGGCACGGTGAAGATATCTCCGCGGGCGGTGAAGACAGCGCGGTTGCCCTCAGGGGAGATGTCAAAGCCCGTGATCAACCCGGCGACATCTGCCCAATGCTTTCGCGCCAGTGGACGGTCACCGGCCGGGTACACCGTTAGCTTGCGCGCCTTCTCGGTCTTCAGGTCGAAGACGTAAAGGAACCCGCCGTTCTCAAAGACGATGGAGTCAGGCCCCAGGCTGGGCCAGTTGACGTCGTAATCCGCAAAATTGGTGAGCTGGCGAGTCAGTTTGCTTTTCAGGCTGTAGCTGTAAAGGTTTATGCGGTGCTCTGGCCCTCGGTCAGAGCCGAAATAAATCGTGTCGCCGTGCCACATGGGGTAAGTATCGGTGCCGGGATAATCCGTAATGCGCTCGTAGGTGTTGTTCTTGAAGTCGTAGATGGCGATGTCCTGGGCCATGCCGCCCGTGTAGCGCTTCCAGGTGCGGAAGTTGCGGAAGATGCGGTTATAGGCGATCTTTGTGCCATCCGGCGAAAAGGAGGTGAGCCCGCCTTTATCAAGAGGAAGCCGCACCGGCAGGCCGCCATCGATGCTCACGCTGAAGAGCCGCCCGAACCAATCGTTGTAGGTGTCGCGGCGGGAAAGGAATAAGATGCGCTTGCTGTCCGGGAACCAGGTGATGACCATGTTGTTCGGACCCATGCGCTCGGGCATGCTCACTGCATCCGGCAGGAACGTCAGTTGCTTGGGTTCGCCGCCTTCCGACGGAATAACATAGACGTTGAAGTTGCCATCGTACTGTCCCGAGAAGGCGATCCATTTGCCGTCAGGCGAGAACTTTGGGAATAATTCCAGGCCGGGATGAGAGGTGATCCGCCGCGCCACACCGTCGGAAGTTGAGGCCAACCACAGATCCCCACCATAACTGAAAACGATCTTGTCCTTGTAAATGTCCGGAAAGCGCATCAGGCGCCCTTCGGTCATCTCCTCAGCAAAGCCCAAAGAGACGGAAAAGAGCAAACTGGTCGCAAGCCACTTCACAATTCGGTACATGCTTCGCCCCCAAAAAGGTCGCGATGAGCCGCGACCCCGATTCAACCTAAACAGCGGGCGTCATTTTACACCTCTTCGCGGCCAGCGGCACGCCTTGTTTGGTCCCACAACGCGCGGTAGGCAGCAAGCAGTAGGCACAGGCAGCGCAGGTCCCGCTCTCCGGACCTGCGGCTCTTCAAAGGCGCCAAGCAGCGGGCAGTAGGCAACTTGTGACCTAAATCCCGAATCCTGACTCCTGTTCTTCCCCCACCTACAATCTATCTCCTTTCTTTTCAACAACATTCCTGCTTTCAAAGCCTAACTCACTTTGTTTTCTATGACATTCCCGGTTAGCCGCTGAGTTTTCCATGGCCGTCCTTTGTTTTCAACAACATCCCCGCTTCATTCGTTCACTTTTTGAACTTACTACAGTTTGCTCATTCTCTGTCATTGCGACATATTGTCATGCTGCGACGACATGAGCGAAGCTTCCCGCTACGCTAGCTTGACCCTCAGATGAAGTCGGCAGTAATCAGACGTAGCGCAGGTCCCGCTCGGAGCTTGCCCCGGCCTGCCGGCGGACCGGCGGCTCTTCAAAGGCAGCAAGCAGTCGGCACTAAGCAGCAGCCCGCAAGCGGCGCCGACAACGAGCAAAGCAATTCACTAGTCACGATTCACATTTGCCCTCATCACCTTTCCTGCTCTTCCATCTGTCGAATCCCCAATCCTGTTTCCTGAATCCTGAATCCTGAATCCTCCTACAATCCTAGCCTATCTTCCGTCTCCTGTCAACAGACACGGAGTCCGCTTCCAAGGTGCGGCCTGCTCTGATCATCCAAAATGACATCGGCAATCGTTACAGTCCTCTGACGATTGTGGCAGGCATCACCTCCAAGATTTCCCCTCTTCCTTATCCCGTGGAAGCTGTGATTGAACCTTCCCGCACCAACGGTCTTGATATCCGCTCCGCAATACGCGTGGACCAAATCCGAACCGTGGACCGGTAACGACTGATCCATCGCTTGGGGGCGATTGACCCGAGCACCATGGCCAAGGTCAACCAAGCCATCCAGATCAGCTTGGGGTTGATTGACGTGTAAGGTGAATCCAGGCCGGAGAGATGTGGCGAAACGCTCGCCTGCTAACCCGGCGCGCGCACGCCTCGTGGCGATTTGAGACCGGAGATTACAGGTTCCAGATTAAAGGCAGGGACAAGGGCAGCGACGAGGGCAGCGACGAGTGACGAGCGTGAAAGGCAATGACCAATCACCTCGAGGCTAGGCAGGGACTAGGGCCACGGTTTTGATGGTCTGGAAGAGCTCTTGGGGTTGAATGGGTTTAGAAATGTAGGCGTCCATTCCGGCGGCGAGGCATCGTTGGCGATCACCTGTCATGGCATGGGCCGTCATGGCGATGATAGGAATGTGGGATCCCGTTACACCCTCGCTCGCGCGTATCGCCGCTGCGGCCTCGAACCCATCCATCTCCGGCATGGACACGTCCATGACTACCAAGTCGAACTTCTGCTTTTCCATTGCCTCGAGGGCCTTGCGCCCGTTGTCCGCCACAACCACGGTGTGACCTTGTTTTTCGAGAAGCCGGGACGCCAGCATTTGGTTGACCGGGTTATCCTCGGCCACCAGGACTCGCAGGCTTCGATGACTTTCGCGCAAAGAGTGGCGGGTAACCAGCGGAGCTTCGAGGGCCTGCTGTGCCTGCTGAGCCTTGGCCCCCAGAACATTCCAGATGGCGTCCAGGAGTTGCGACTGGACGATGGGTTTGACCAGGTAGGCAGCGATGCCCAGCTCGCGGCAGCGCGCCGCGTCGCCCCGTTGTCCCGCGGAAGTGAGCATCATGATGGTCATCTTGCGCAAGTCGGTTTGCTGGCGGACGCGTTGCACGAGCGTGAAGCCGTCCATCTCCGGCATCTGCGCGTCCACCAGCAACAGGGCGAACGCACTGCCCGATCGATCGGCTTCCTGGAGCATCGTGATGGCCTCGGCCCCACTTGGCGCCAGCTCCGGCTCCATTCCCCATCCGCGCAGCATCTCTGCCAAAATACGGCGGTTGGTTGGATTGTCATCGACGACGAGCACCCGGAGCCCGGATAATTGGACGCGCTGATCTGGCTCGATCGAAACTGCGTCCCTGGCCGTCCCGACTTGAGCTGTGAAGTGAAAACGACTACCCGTCCCCGGCTCACTTTCCACCCACATGCGACCGCCCATCATACTCACCAGCCGCGAGGAGATGGTCAGTCCCAGACCCGTGCCCCCGAACGTGCGCGTCGTGGTGCCATCCGCTTGGGAGAAAGCTTCGAAAATGATCTTCTGTTTTTCCGGGGCGATGCCGATGCCGGTATCGCGCACCACGAAATGCAACACCGCCTGATCCTCTGTTCTGGACTCCACGGCGACCTCGAGGTCCACTTCACCTCGCGGCGTGAACTTGATGGCGTTGCCGACGAGATTAATGATGATTTGCCGCAGGCGCGTGGGGTCGCCGACGACCCGTTCCGGCACCTCGGGGTGGACATCGAAAGTCAATTCGAGGCCTTTCTCATCGGCCCGCAAGGCGAGCAGCTTCAGGGTTTCATGCAGGCTGTCGCGTAGCCTGAAGGGGATGGGATCCAGATCGAGCTTGCCCGCTTCGATTTTGGAGAAGTCCAAGACATCGTTGAGGACGGTGAGTAGGGCGCCGGCCGAAGCCTTGGCCATCCCCAGGTATTCACGCTGCTCGGCCGTCAACTCCGTCTCCAGCGTCAGCTCCGTCATGCCCAGGACGCCGTTGATGGGGGTGCGAATCTCGTGGCTCATGTTGGCCAGAAACATGCTTTTCGCTCGGCTGGCGGCCTCGGCGCCCTCTTTGGCTCTCTGCAGTTCCAACTCCGTCCGCTTGCGTTCGATGACCTCCTTCTGCAATTCCTCGGTCCGCTCTTCCACGCGCCATTCGAGCTCCCTCTCGTGCGCGCTGATTTGCCGGATGCGAAGCTGATAACCCCCAATCCCTGCGGCCAGCAGCAATAAGCCGGACAAAGTGTAAAACCAGATCGTCTGGTAGAAATGCGGCTCGAGATCAATGTCAACGGACGCCCCTGCCTGGTTCCAAGTCCCTTCGCCGTTGCAGGCGATCACCCGAAAGCGGTACGTTCCGGCAGGAACATTCGTGTAATACGCGATGCGTTGTGATCCGGCATCGACCCAGTTCGCATCGAACCCCACCAACTGATACTTGAATTGCACCTTGCGGGGCGCGGCGAAACTGAGGCCGGTGTAGCAGAATTCCAGTTTGCTATGACCGGGCGGCACCTTGATGTTCCCCAGCTCTGGCGCTGCCTTGCCATCGATCAAAACCTGCTCGATCATGACCCGGGGCGGCTGGCTGTCAGTCCTCAGGTGGGCCGGGTCGACCACGGCAACTCCCTTGAGAGTGGGGAACCACAATCTCCCGTCTTTGGTCTTCGAGCCTGCCGGCTGATAGCCGCCATTGCATTCTTGGCTGCCCATTCCGTCGGACACTCCGTAAGAAAGACAATGGATCCGATCGATAGCTCCTTCGGCAAACTCGTTCAGCTCCTTTTTGCTGACGCGGTAGACGCCCCGGTTACAACTCATCCAAAGATTCCCCTCATCGTCCTCGAGGATCTGGAATACAACGTCGTCAAATAACCCCTGATGCTTCGTGTAGGCGGTGAACTTGCCTTGCTTGAATCGGCTCAGCCCTCCGGAGCATGACCCAATCCAAAGCGTCCCCTCACGGTCCTGATAAAGGGAACACGTTTCATCGTTCGCCAAACCGTCCTTGGTGGTATAGGTTCTGAAACTGTCGCCCTCCATCGCGACGAGACCTTTCTCAGTGGCAATCCACAGCGTGCCGCCAGGATCCTGGTAAAGTGCCCTAATGACATCGGAAGGCAAGCCGTTGTAGGTTGAGTAGAGGGTGAATTTCCCGTCTCTGAACCGATTGAGTCCACCGCTTCGCGTACCAATCCAGAGGTTTCCCTGTTGGTCTTCAAGCAGGGCTCTTATGGAATCATTGGAGAGGCCGTTCTTCGTGCTGTAGGTGGTGATTTTGCCCTCTTGGATGCGCGCCAGCCCGCCGTTTTTGGTCCCCACCCAAAGGCTTCCGTCACGGCTTTCAAGCACGCTAAACACATCGTCGCTCGGCAACCCCTGTTTAGTGGTGTAGTGAGTGACCTTGCCATCCTTGAGCTGGTTCAGACCGCCGCCAGAAGTTCCGCTCCAAATGCTCCCATCGTGGCTTTGGTAGATACTGTTGACGCCCTTCGTGCTCAGTCCTGGCTCGTTGCCATAAGTAATGAAATTAGCGTCCTTCAGTCGGACCAAACCGCCGCCGAACGTACCGAGCCAGAGGTTTCGCTCACTATCTTCCATGATTGCAGATACAGTATCGTTCGACAGACCCTCCTTGGTGGTATAGGCTGAGACGACCCCGTTCTCGATCCGCTCCAGCCCGTGTCCATCTGTGCCGAGCCATAATGTGCCCTGTTGGTCTTCAAGGACGGATATCACAGGGTACCTGTCTGGACCATCTTTCCCGGCGTATGGGTGCAACTTCCCGTCCTGCATACGACAGAGGCCGCCTCCTGTTCCCACCCACAAGCTCTGTGCGGCGCCCAAGCCCAGGGACCATACCACATTATTGGGGAGCCCCTCCGTGACAGTATAGAGAGTGAACTCCCCCTCTTTGAGCCGGTTAAGTCCATGGTTCGTACCGATCCACAGGCTTCCGTCCTCGGTTCCCATCAGCGCCCAAATGAAGTCGTCAGCCAAACCATCCTTTGTGGTATAGCGTGAGAATTTGCCATCTTTCAAACGTCCGAGTCCGTGTCCACCAGTCCCGATCCATAGACTCCCGTCCGCGCTTTCATACAATGACTGGACGGCATCATGCGCAAGGCCATCCTGGATCGGGTAGGAATTGAACTTTCCATCTTTCAGCTGATAGACACCGCCTCCATCGGTGCCAATCCAGAGGCCTCCATCGTGGGCTTCGAGCAAGGTGCGAATATAAGCGCTGGTCAGCTCCGGCGTGTTGCCTTGGTCGAACACGGTAAAGTGGAGGCCATCAAAGCGAACCAACCCTTCCTCGGTTCCCAGCCAAATATAACCGTTTCGCGTCTGGATGACCGCTGTCACATCGTCTTCAGGCAGTCCCTCCTCCTGCTGCCAGACTTCGTGAACGTACTGCGTCAGGGCTTTGGTTGGATCGAGGGCTTGGGCCGGGGTGTTCCAGAAGCAAGAGAAGATGAAAGGAAAAAGAGTTGCCCGTGCCAGGATTGAAAAATGTCGAAGCAATTTGGAGACCGGCATATTCGCTGGCGCACCTCAGCGCGTCGTGAACGAAATCCAATTCGCCTGTTTACATATCGAGTTCGTGCCACTCACAATACTAGCCTCCCGATTTTCAAACGGCACTAAGCCGGATTCTACGTGCGAAGACGCGAGTACTCAATAGTACAAAGGTCCTGAAAGACATGATTTCTACTAGCCCTGCACGCGACGGCAATACGTGCCTTCAAGACCAGGGGAAGAGGCTTGGCACTGCGGGACTCCTTACGCCTGTACCATTGGTACTCTTGCGGGCTCCGTTGATTTAGCCAGTAACTATTGTTGGAGCTTATATTAACTACATGATACAAGAATAACCGGAGGATAACAAAATGAGAACAGCAAATAGGATGTCAAGAGTGCAGCGTTTGCAGTCGATGTCTGCAGCCTTGTTAGCGAGCGTGCTTCTTTTTGCAGGTGTGGCACAGGCACAACAGCACTTCACCTTGACAAGTCACGTGCCTCCGGCGGTGGCCAACGGGCAAGCAGCGTGGCTGGGGTCGGCATTTTTCGCCGACGCCCCACCTCCTGACCCTGCAAGGCGGGGTCAGCGCTACTGAGGCACGGAAAGGGCCACTGCTGCTGGAAAGGCCGTCCGTCATTAAGATCGGCGGGCTTGAGGGCGAGCCCTGCGCTTGCTATGGCCACGCCGCGCCGCCGTTCTCATCGTAGAACACCTCCACGATATTCGGCCCGTCGAGGTAGAGCATCGCAAAGCCGTTGAGGACACGCTGGGGAATGTCCGGATCGTTTGCGGAACGACTTTCATACCAGAGGACGTTCGGGTTATTCGTGAGTTGCGAAGCTTGGCCCCAGGGCAGGGCACCGTGACCACAGCAGCGGCAGAGGGTGTTCCCTGGTGGCTTGGGCTGATAAACCACTCCCGCGTGCACGTGGCCCCAGTACCAGTAATCGGGACCCGCATCGGCAGGGAAAGCGCTCATCACTTGCGTCCACAGGTTGGTCGTTTCCGATCCATCCTCCGAGAGGCCGTTGTGATGCGTTATAACGATCACCCTCTTGCCCGTCGCCACTTGCTGCCGAAGGAATCCCAACTGAACCCCGTCGTCCCCCAGAGACCCGTCCATGTACATCCCCGCCTCATCGGCATAATAGGCGGAGTCCAACCCGACGATCACCCAATCCGTGTTCTCGAGCGCGAAGAAGCTGCTCATCCGCTGTAGCGCAAACAACGGGTCGGCAAGGGCCACGTCGAAGTAAGGAGCACCCCCGGAATACATCTCATGGTTTGAGTTGAGCGTGAGGGATCCGAGGGGACCTTTAGGCCACAGGCTGACCAGCAGGTGTTGCTCCTGCTCGCTGGTGCCGGCGTAGTAGACGTCTCCGAGATGAAAAGTGATGTGCGGCTGGAGGAACGCCATGTGCCTGCCAACGTCCGTGCTGGGCGCGGGATTCATCGCGCTTCGCCAGTCTCCGGTGCCCCAGTCGCCCGCCAGTGCGATCTGCACGTCGTCAGGGATTTTGATGGTGGGGGGATTGTTGGGGAAGGCATGTTTGCCCTTGAAAACGTTCTCCAGCCAGACGGCGGCCGCTTCCGCCCAGCCCGGGTCCAATTGCTCGTATTTGCCGGTTCCCCAGATCTGTCCCTCGGAATCAACATCTATCACCACGCCGGCTTCGAGGTTGTTCACTACCCCATCTTGATCGTCGGTGAGGGCCGCGTGGGCCAGCAGGAGATTGTGGTCCACCTTCGGGTCCGGCTCCGGCGTCTTCTTCGTCAGGCTCGCTGTCACAGCCTGTTCGTGCGCTTTCAGGAGCATCGGTGTAATCGCCTTCTGCTGGGCCGTTGACAGCTTCCCCCACGCTTGCTTGATTCTGCTTGCAATCACCGGGTCAATGCTGATTTTCATTGGAGCCTCCTTGAAACTGAGCGAAAACGAATCTTACGGATGGAAGCGAACCGGGTCAGTTCCTGCGGGGAGAAGCGCAGCACCAGTTACGCCGGAGAAGAATCGTGAGGTAACCGAGGAGACTTCATCCAAGGAGGGAAGCAGAGGATGCAACGAGAAAACGTGGGACTTCAAATTGAACACTGAAACGTCTCCTCCGCGAACCTCCATCGACGGAACCCCCGGCAGCAGGGCGGACTCCACGGGAACCGCTTGGTCGCCATCGCCCATCACTGCTTGGTCAAAATCGTATCAATTATCATTCTGCTGATCAACCGTCACGGTGCGTAAGGAGGAATTCGGCTTGATGGCGTAGATCACAAGGATGCGGCCAGCGAACCCGAACTCGGGCATACTCACGTCCGGAAGAGCCTTCAGGACCCCACGCGCGGCCATCAGGTGGGCCTGTTCCACATCAAAACCTTCCGGGTCGTTTGGGTCCGGGGTGACGGTTGACTGCCAGTTCTGAATGTCGAAGATGTCCAGGGAGCGCCGTCACACCGAGGTCTTTATCGTCCCGGCGACGAGGTTTCCCTTATAGCCCGCTATCTCTATCACGGGGACTTCAAAAACCGGTATCTGGCGCCTCCGGGCATGGGCGACCAGAGCAGTACGGACGTTTCCTGTCCGTAACCGTGCGGCGCGCGTGATAACGCCCTGGCCACGTCGGCGGCGGATTTCATCGGAATGTCTCCCACCGCTATGATGATGTCTCCACGGTGCAATCCTGCTCTGTCCGCCGCGCTGCCAGGGGTAACTCGTTCCACAATGGCGCCAAGCGTATCTAGGTGCAGTTCGTTGCGAGTTTCATGGGTCAGGTCCATCACCAGCAGACCCCAGAGAAAGCAGTCTTCCCCGGTGCCCGGCGTTCCCGCAGGGGGCGTTCCCGCAGTGGGCGTTTCCGCGGTGGGCGTTTCCGCAGGGGGCTGAACAACCTGGTGAGGAACTACAGATCCCTTCTGATGTAAATCAACTGTTATTTTAGTGTTGATCTCGCGGCCCTCTGATACAACGGTTAAGTAAACCCCGTTTTCTCCTGCGGGCATAATGTTCGTCCGCCATTCTCCTGTCCCGTGGTTATGCTCAATCAATCTAAGAGGATAGACCGTTCTCTTAGAGAAGGTGCGCTTGAAGACTATATCTGGCGGTTTGGGAGTATTTACCTCATCATAATCATCCCCGCCGAAATAGAACAACCCATTTGTCTCTCCATCATGAATATAAAGCGTCTTCGACCATATTATTTGTATATCATTGTCAGTCATATTGTTGACACTAAGTAAGAAGCCCTCATACCCATATCCGTGACGTTTGTCCGGATTCTCTTGTGGTATTATTAAGACGGCACCGTACTCCGTATCAACAAATTTCTTGTCTGGGGTGCTTATCCAACCTGGACCTTCCCCGGGGCCCGGCGTTCCTTGCATCACTTTGTCGTCCCGGGTCGACGTTTGCGGGGAGGGCGTTTCTGCAGTGGGCGTTTCGGCGGGGGGCGTCCTCGCGGTGGGCGTTTCCGCAGGGGGCTGAACAACCTGGGAAGGAATTGTAGATCCTTTTTCAACCTTTTCTAAATCAACTGTTATTTTAGTGTTGGTCTCGTGACCGATTTTGTTTACAACGGTCAAGTAAACCCCGTTTTCTCCTGCAGGCATAATGTCCTTCCACCATTTTGTTTTCTTGTCGTTATGCCCAAGCAATCTAACAGGGTAGATTTTTTTTACGTTGAAGGTGTGGCTGAAGACTATATCTGGTGGTTTGGGAGTATATGCCTCATCGTAATATTCCCCGCTGTCGTAGAATAACCCATGTGTCTCTCCTCCATAAACATAAAGCGTCTTCGACCATATTATTTGTATATCATAATCAGTCATATTGTTGACACTAAGTAAGAAACCCTCATACCCATATCCGTTACGTTTGTCCGGATTCTCTAGTGGCGTTATTAAGACGGCACCCCACTCCGTGTCTTTAAATTGCTTGTCTGGGGTACTTACCCAGGTTGGACATCCAGTCATGAAGACACAGCCCAAAACCATTACTGAAATTGGTATACATTTCTTCCAGTCCATCGTCGTTGCTTCCTTTCCTCAGCAAGGTTTCGCGGCCGTGGCTGACGTACCCGATTGTTCGACTCCGTGCACGGCAACCTGCCCGCCTCGATCCGCCTCGGTGTTACCGCCCTTTATAGCGCGCGGGAACGAAGGGCTGAGGGTGCTCATACAAATACTCAGCCGGCGCGCTACCGACACTTGGAAAGGCGTCCACAATGAGGTTACCCAAAAGAAATCCAGAAACGAAGGCCTGGCCAACACCGAGCGCCGAAGCAGCCCATGCTCCGGCTTCAGTTAAGACTATAGTTGCGGGCATCTCTCCCGCCGCCAAGCCCTTGATACCAGCTAACTCGATTGATTTCTGTGCGGCCGCCGTGGCGCCCAAGTGAGCATTCAATGCGACCGCCACCTTCACTATCTCCGAAACTATGCCGGCAGCCGTCGGACTTTTCTCTGCGGGTACGGCCAGCTTCGGCACCTTGGCCTCGCCTTCGCTCACTGACGTTTTTGGAGCCTTGGCCGTGTCTTCACTGCTATCGGCGGCGCCAGGCTTCGCTATCTTTGCCTCGTCTTCGCTCGCGGACGTCCTTGGAGCATTTGCTGTGTTTTGACTGCTAACGGCCACGCCAGGCTTCGGTATTGTCTCGGTGGCGCTTGGCGCTGGAGAGTATGCGGGTTGGGGACCTGCCCCGACTAAACCAGTTACATAAAATGTGCCAGCGTTAATACTCGGCATGACGGCGTCCTCCTATATTTGCAAGGATCGTCCCTTTATGGCGTTACGACGTGAAGGTTAATCCCTTATCAGTCGAAGGCTTGGCGACTACGCTCAAATGCAACTTCAGGTCCTTAACAAGGTAGAACTCAGAATTAGGATCATGCTCAATACCCATCTCTTGCTGGTTGCAAAAGACGGCAAGCCGATTGAGCGCGATTGTCCATTTACCCCGAGGGTCCAAGTTGCGGCACTCAGGACCGGAAGACATTGCCACCGGAACCGCGTGACTATGCAACGACACATTTCCCAGCACGACCGGAGGCCGCTCGTAGTAGCTTCCCGGCTCCGTAACCTTGGGCTGCTTGGGGGTGTGAATGATTGTACGCAACCGATAGTAGCCCAGGAATTCTGTGCTGCCATACGCGTCACCGGCGGGGTCTGATCCGAAGGCCAGCCCCACTCCCCGCAGGCGCACGCGTTCCTGGTTACCGAAAACATCGCCTAGTTCGAACGATATGATCTTTTGAGGATCAGGGCTGTCGATGCTTTTCCGCAGAGCGGCGTACGACAAAATAGGATCTTGCGATGGTTGCAATTTCTGGGTCAGTGGAATCACTAGATCGTAACTGACTTCCTGTTGTTTCTCTATGTCGAGGAATCGGATGGCCGCACGAGCCCACATGACCAGGTCATCAAGGGCCCCTTCTCCGTCGAGTTTCGGGAAAGGATGGTACTTAAGAACGTAGTCCTCAAAGTCCTTATTGTAAATGGTGAGCCCACCGGTATGCACCGCCAGCAGTTTCTCGTATGCTTCTTGGAGATCGTCCGCCAAAAGCGCTATTGTCCTTTCCATCCGCTCTTTGAAATTGTGGGCGTTGCCGGGGGCTGTGTGCCTGGAGTTGTAGTCTGCTTCGTATTTCTCGCGCACTTCCCAACGTCCATTCAACATCGTTTGCCGGTCTTCTGCAGCGTCAAGGTCGGCCTGGGCGCTAGAGGAAAGCGTCTGGTCATGTTCCGGAAAGCCTTTTTCGGTGTACAGCGATGACGATTTCTGATAGCCATCCTGCTCGGCGTGCAACCTTTTGATACCAAGAGCGTTAGTCTCTAACTCTTTGTCAAATCCAGTCAGAAGCAGGAACAATTGGTAGTCGGCCGCCGCTTTCACCGCAGCGATCTCCAACTCATACGCCTCACGCCTTAGAGCAAGGCAGCGATCGAGTGCTTCCGACGCTTCTTTCAGCATAGTCTCCAGCAACAATGGCTCGTAGGGGTTACCAAGATTGGGTTTGATCAGATTTATTGCCTGCGCAACCGCCGAGTCGGTGAATGCGTCCAGCCAGGGACTTTGTTTTTGCAGATATCGCTTAAAATCTGACCAGGGCTTGCTTTGTTGGCTGTCCTGCATATGCCCTCCCGCTTTCACCTTTGTTTCCGCACTCTTGCCCGGGAGAGTGTTTTGTATGGAAGCATGGCCTCCAGGTTCCGCCAGTGAAGGAGCAGGCGCGGCAATAAGATATAAACCTCCAGCAGAAGTAGACACGAAATTCCGCCGGCTCATTTTCTGATTGGTATCCTGATTCTTCATTACTCTCTCCTTTTAGAGTAGATTCACGGTTCTGCAACCTTGGCCATTGAACATCATGGCGGTTCATCATTGGTTTAAAGCATTTTGCCCTCAGATGTAAGCCGGGCTCAGACCATGGCCCGCCTGGAAGGCGTCCACGAAGTCCCTTGAATGCAAGTTCGGCCGTTCGCTAGCTCGAAGTGTCGCTCCCGGTTGCCATTTAACCTTCCCCGCAGGCCAAAAAGCCTGGGCTGGAACATTGGTCTGAAGCAGCTAACCGAGGGTCTTGCCCTTGTGAATTAGGCGCAGGGCTTCTCTACTCCTCACTCAAATCAAGTGTAAGGGCGACCAAGTTGTACCTGAACGTGACTATTGAACATCCAGTCAATAGGCTTGTCAATACTTTTTTTCAGTTTATGTGTTATCTTTTGACTTATGACATGAATGAATAAATACTTTGATAAGACGCAGGAAACGGTCTGATATCGGGCACACGAAGTCCTTGCTGCCGACAGGGAATTGCCGCTACAGGCTTTTCGCTGGCAGGCAGGATGGCAAACCATCGGGGTTATCCGCTCGCTTTACAAATCTACGCTGAAGGGGGAGAAGCAAGATATTCGGCGAAATGCAAGTCACTCCGATGTTTCAATCGAGCGGGTAGATACGAGCGCAGACCTGCCTTTCAGGTCTGCGGCTTTTCAGATCGTATGGAAACGGCCGCCACCCGTCAGTTGACGGGCGACCTGCCGGCAATTTCTCTACCAGGTAGCACACACCTGTCTTCTAGGTCTGCGGTTTTCTGCGCCCGTGGGCAAGACCGAATGTCGCCAGGCCAATAGCCGCAGTCTTAAAAGACAGACCTGTGCTACTTGCTAATGGGTATAGAATGGGTGGGAGCTAGGAGGCCAAATGGGAATCCTGGTTGATACCCTCGAAATCATAGCTAAGTGCTCGTGCTGACCTCCATAAGCGAAGGAGCCCGCCATGCCTGATATTCCCAGCTACAACGACTGGATGAAGCACACTGCGCTCGGCATCATGAGTCCCCGCAGTACCCAACTCAAAGCTGTCGATACCGCGCTGCGCGATTATTGGAATACCCCAGCGGGCGCCGGGCGGCAGCCGAAGCGCAGAGCCCTCGGCGACGCATTGGCCAACTGGATCGGCACGAAGGGGCCGAAGTGGAGCGACAGCGAGCGCAACAAGGCGCCCGAGCGCATCGTGGACCGGCTCTACAACGCGCTCAATACGTCCCTGTTCAACGAAGCGGACCTGGAGGCGTTCACTTTTCAGGACGAAATGCGCCGCAAGCGGTTGCATGACCTGTTTCGTGGAAAGGAGATCGCCTGGAAAGTGCTGAATCCGGCCAAGGACGCTAAGGAAGTGTATGCGGAACTAAAACGTGGACGGACGACCAGCAAGGATGCGGCAGCCATCAAAAAGGGTCTGGCAAAGAAAACCGCCCGGCGCGCGACCTATGAGCCAGGCAAATGGACATTCGCTCGAGATGTTTCTAGCCCGGTCATCGAGGCCGGACTCGACATCGACGCCATTAAGAAGGGAACGCTGAACAAGGGCACACTGGACTCGGTAGCCGCGCAAAGGTTTGGATTAGAGGGCGCGGCGCAGACTCACCACGCCTTCCACGAAATGTTACATGACCTTTGGGGCGGGAACGCGCTTCCGAGCGAGATCAGTGGGCATCTGATGAGTACACTTGGCGTGGACGCCAAAACACTGGTCGCCAATGTCGCTCCCATCATTTCAAACATCTGTAGCGGCATAGGGGTGCTGGTGGCGTGGGGGAAAGTCTGGCTGGCAGATCACCAGAGGGACGTGGTCAAACGCCAAACCGGTTTCATCATGCCTGGGGGCGACATCATGGAAGGTTTCAAAGCCCTCCAGGTCGTGCTGGACAGAGTCGTGACCTCTGAAACTACCCAGGCGGGGTTGCAGACGGCGGACTTAGCAACCCGCACGGTGCTCTCGTTTACCGACCTGGGAGTGGCATCCAGCACCGCTGTCGGCATCGCCTTCACGCTGGCGAAGCTTCTTCACAAGCTTTATCTGCTGGGAAGAGAATACGCCGAGACAAGCGTTGCGCGGAAGCTCTTGGCTAACCCTGATAATCTGGACAGCCGGCTTTTCGCGGCGTACCCGTTACTTGGCTGCTACATGCTCCTCGGCTCCGACACCAGCGAACTCATAAACATGGTCCGCGCGGAAACCATGCGGAAGGGCGCGATCCGGTTTGGCGACTTGGCGTGGAAAGAACAAGTCGTGTGGATCAAAAAGTACAGTCTTGATCCGGTTTTGGAGCGGGCCGCAGAGTTGGTCTACTCCTCTCCATTCCTCCTACGCGATGCCGTGACCAAGCGGGGCATGCCCGTCCACGCGCTTTACGGCGTGGGCTTCTCCGCTCGGCTCGGCCAGAAACTGAGCAAGGGAGTTGCTTATTTCGACGTTGCGCGAGCAGGTTTACGCGCCGCGTAACATCAGGCGGCCCCCCGCACGACTGCTTCTGCGGATCGCCGGCACATTCTTTCGCCCCTCTGGGGCTGGAAGAATATCCTTCCGTATCTGTCACCCACAGCTTGCGCTGTGGGCTACGGCCTTACGCTCCTGACGGCGCTGCAAATCTCCTCCTTTGATGTCTAATTGGCATGAGCCGGGCGTTCTCCAACCACCCCGGACCTAAGAATCAGGTCCCGGCTGCCTTCTGCTTACTGCCTGCTCTCTGACTTCACTCCACATACAGCCGGGGCACGCGTTTGCCAATCAAGCACAAAACCTCATAAGGGACGGTGTCGAGCCTCTGCGCGATGTCGAGCGCGGTGATCGAGGCCTCCTCAGACCGACCCATGAGGATGACTTCGTCTCCGACGTTGACACCGGGAATGTCCGTCACATCCAGAAGCGAGAGGTCCATGCTGATGCTACCGACCAGCCGCGCCAGTCTGCCGCGTACGATGGCATGACCCCGATTCGAGAGCGCCCGATTGAGGCCGTCCGCGTAGCCCACCGGAACTGTGGCGATGCGGGAGGGACGGCGGGTATGGAATGCCTCCCCATAACCAAGCGGGGTCTCGCTGGGAACGTCCTTCAGGTACACGACGCAGGATTTGAAGGTGAGTACGGGTTCGAACCCCGGGAGGTCCGGAAGTTCTTTGCCCGGCGGGACTACGAGCGGAATGCAGCACCCGTAGAGCAGGCCTCCGATGCGAACCATGTTTTCAGGAAACTCGCGGCGGGCGAGCAACGCGCCACTGTTGGAAACATGAGTCCAAGCGGGTTCGATTCCGGCCGAACGCAGTTGGGCAAGCGCAGCCCTGAAGCGCTCGCACTGCTCTTCCGTTTGGGTAGCCAGCAGATCCTCGGCCGAAGCAAGGTGTGTGAACAGGCCGGTTAAACGCACGCCCTCGAGCGTCTGGTAATGTTCCAGCAACGCTGCCAGCCGGTCCGGCGGCACCCCCAGACGTCCCAGTCCGGTGTCCACTTTGAGATGGAACTCGATGGGGCGACCGTAGCGCCGAGCGCACTCGGCGTAGGTGTCAAGCCGGGCAGTGGAGGAAACCGAAGGCGTGAGCTGAAACTTGATGAGGTCCGCGGGGTCGCTCATGTAGAGGCCGCCCAGCAGCAGTATGGGCTGCGTGATCCCTGCGGCTCTCAATTCGAGGGCTTCTTCGACGCTCGCCACTCCGAACCAATCCGCGCCGCAGCCGGCCAGACAATTCGCCACGGCCACGGCTCCGTGACCGTAGGCGTCCGCCTTGATGACGGCCATCATTTTGCGCCGGCCGGCAAGGCGCCGGACTCGCTCATAATTCCGGCGCAGTTTTGAAAGAGAGATCTCGACCCAGGTGGGGCGCAGTAGTTTGTTTATTGGAACATTCACAGGCTTCTCAGGTTTGTTGCGCGTGAGGCTTTCGAAAGACGATCGTGCTGGCCGCCGCCGTCCCGCGTCCGCGGGATTGCCTCATTCCTCCGCTGCTTTCTGACCGCGAGCCATGTTCTCAAACTTCGCATAGGGTCTCATGAAGACGACCGGGATATCGCCGGTGGGACCATTGCGCTGCTTGCCGATAATCAATTTCATCTCGATCCCGCGCCGGTCCACCTCACCTTCCGCTTCGCTCTCTTCAGCCGCCTTCGGCGGGCGGAAAATGAAGATCACTACGTCGGCGTCCTGTTCGATCGATCCGGATTCACGAAGATCAGACAACTGAGGTTTCTGGCCAAGCCGCTGCTCTGGCGCGCGGCTCAATTGTGAAAGGGCAAGGACCGGAATCTTTAACTCCTTGGCGATACTCTTTAAGCCGCGCGAAATGTAACTGACCTCCTGGGTGCGGTTCTCAAAGCGACCCTGACCGGAGACGAGCTGAAGGTAATCAACAATCATCAGGTCCAACCCCTTTTCCATCTTCAGGCGCCGCGCTTTGGCGCGAATCTGCATGATGCTCAGGGCAGGAGTGTCTTCGATCAAGAGTGGAGCGTCCCCGAGTCGGCCCAAAGCGCGGGTCAGCTTGTTCCAATCTTCGCGGCTCTTCAAGAATCCGCTGCGAAGCCTGTGGCTGTCGGTTTCGGCCTCGGAGCACAAGAGACGGATGACTAACGACTCCTTGCTCATTTCGAGAGAGAAGAGCCCAACCGTTTTATGGTGCTTGATGGCGGCGTGGGCGGCGATGTTGAGCGCCAGGGCGGTCTTGCCCAGGGAAGGCCGCGAGGCCACCACCACGAGTTCTCCGGGTTGGAGTCCTGAAGTTATGTTGTCGAGGTCTTCGAACCCGGTTTCAATGCCCGTGACGCGCTGGCCGCGCTCGAGGAGATCGGTGATCGTCCCGAAACTCGACTTCACAATGTCCCGAATGTTGGTGAATCCGGATTGGACTTTCTGCTCGGCGATGTCGAAGACCTGGCTTTGAGCCAAATCGATCAGCGTGTCGGGGTCATCCGTTCCCTCCAGACAGCGCGAAATAACGTTGTTCGAGGCATTGATAAGGCGTCGAATAAGCGACTTCTCTTTGACGATGCGGGAGTACTCCGAGACGGCCACGGAGGTTCCAATGGGCACACCATCCGTGAGGGCAGCGAGGTAAGCGGCCCCGCCCGCCTTCTCGGTCTGCCCGTCCTTGGAGAGTTCCTCAGAGAGCGTGACGAGATCGATGGTGCGGTTCTTCTCCGAGATGCCGACCATTTTTTCGAAAGTAATGCGGTGGGCTTCCGAAAAGAAATCATCCCTTCCGACCACTTCCAGAGCCATGTTAAGGGCCGAGTTATCCAGGAGAATGGAACCGAGCAGGGCTCGCTCGGCTTCCAAATTGTGGGGTACAGCTCGGTCACTGGGCGTTGGGCTTGGCATGGAAGAAAAACTCTCGCAGTAATATCGGGTGACTTTGGGCTAGCAGGATGCTGAAAAGCCCGCCTAGCCTGTCATTCCGAGGAGCCGCAGGCGACGAGGAATCTCGCGAGTCCTCTGTCTCCAGAGCGAGATTCCTCGCTTCGCCCGGAATGACAATGTTGGCGAAAATTTCTCAGCACCCAGGAAGAGATTATACCAATTGGGAAAATGTCCAGAGGAGATTTTTGCGCGGCCTTGTTCGGCCCGTGGAGATTTGCGATAAGGTCTGCTCGCCGAGCCCAAGCCGCCTGGCGTCGCGCGCTCGGGCGGTTACTCGGCCGACGGCTTTACTTCCGGGGCAGGAGATTGCGGTTCGGACTGGGCCTGAGGCTGGGCCTGGACCTGAGCCTGAGGCTGGGCCTTGGCCTCCACTTCCCCTTCCACCCTCACCTTGATGAAGGCCGTTACTTCCCTGTGCAGTTTTATCGGCACCTCGTATTCACCCAGAATCTTCAAGGGTGAATCGAGAGCGATCTTATGCCGGTCGATGTTGTACCCTTGGGCTGCCAATTTCTCGGCAATGTCGATGGCTGTGACAGAACCGAAGAGTGTTCCCTTTTCTCCGGATTTTCGAGTCAGGGTTACGCTGACCCCCAGGAGCAGCTTTGCCAGATCTTCCGCGTCGCCCTTTTCTTTTGCCTCCAGCTTCAGAAACCGGACGCGTTGCTGCTCCATTCGCTTACGGTTCTGAGGGGTAGCGGCGACTGCCAGATTCTTGGGCAGAAGATAGTTGCGCCCGTACCCGTCAGCCACTTTCACCACTTGCCCTCTTGATCCAAGCTTTTCAATGTTCTCGAGCAGAATCACTTCCATCGTTAAACTCCCTTCGCCGAGTTGCTAGCCGCCGGTAGAAAACGGCAACAAGGCAATGTTCCGTGCACGTTTGATCGCCAGGCTCAACGCTCGCTGATGGGTTGAGCATGTTCCGGTCAGGCGGCGAGGGAGTATCTTGCCCCGCTCGGAGATGAACCCGCCCACCAAGCGGGCGTCCTTGTAATCGATGACGTCAATCTTTTCCTCGCAGAACTTGCAAACCTTTCGCCGGCGGAAGAACTGCTTCTTGGGACCTGGAGGCCCACCCTCCCGCCTTGATTGCGGGCGCTCCGACTCTCCAGAATTGGTTCTCGGCACTGCCATATTGATCTACTCCTTCATCCCTGGGGGTGCTTCCGCTGCCGGCTGTGGAGGCGGCGCCACGGCGGGCTTGGAGCGGCGCTTCTTAGACTCCTGTTTTGCCCGCAGAGCTTTGAACTTCTCGGCGCGCTCCAAGTCTTCGTCAATGCGCACGCTCAGATATTTGATCACCGAGTCGATAACCTTCAAGCGGCGTTCAAATTCTTTGACCGTATCACCAGAACCCTGCAACTGGAAGAGAACATAGAATCCCTCACGTTGCTTCCGGACCCGATAAGCAAGCCGGCGGCGGCCTAGCTTTTCCACTTTTTCGAGCTTGCCGCCCGCGCCCGCCACCACGCCTTCCATTTGCGCGATGAGCTTGTCAACGTCTTCTTCGGGGACGTCAGGCCGGACGATAAAAATGATCTCGTAATTACGCATGGAACCTCACGATGGTTGGCTCGGAACCCGCCGGTTAATGCGGTTCATCGCCTTTTGCGAACCTTCTCTAAGAATAACGTGCACAGCTTCACAGGCTTGGTCGAGCATTTCAGCTACGGTTTCCAGGTCGGCCTCACGGAATCGGCCGAGGAGGTACGAAACCATATCCTCGATCGGCTGATCCGGTCTGACGCCCATTCGGACGCGAACGAAATCGCCCGAGTCGAGTGCGCCGATAACGGACTTCATTCCTTTGTGGCCCCCCGCGCTGCCTCGGGGTCGAATGCGCAAGCTGCCCAGAGGAAGATCCGCGTCATCCACCAGGACAATCAAATCGCTTATGTCCAGCCTGTACTTCTCAGCCAGCCGGGCCACGGCCATCCCGCTCAGATTCATGTACGTCTGGGGCTTAGCCAGCAGAACATCCAAACCGTCTATCCGCGCGGAAGCCGTCAACGCCTGAGCTTCGTGATGGGCCAATTTCAAACCACATTCGGCGGCGAGGCGGTCCACGGCCATAAACCCCAGGTTGTGGGGTGTCAGCTGGTACTCGTAGCCGGGGTTTCCTAAACCCGCGATCAGTCTCATTTCGAAAATCGAAACTCGAAAACCGAGATTCGAATTTCGGAAATGCCTTGCGGTTTTCGAATTTCGATTTTCGAAACTAGCTTTCCTTCTTGCCTTCCTTCTTGGCTTCCTTCTTGACTTCCGGCGCTTCCGCTTCGGCTTCTTCTTCCTCTGCCTTGCCCTTGCGGATAACCTCGGGTTCGCCTGGCGCGGCCACTGCTTCTTCGACGGCGGGCTTCACCTCTTCTTCCGCTCTCAACTCGGCCACATGAGCGACCACGCGTGTGGGCTCCGTCAGGATCTTGACCTTTGGACCCACTGGCAAGTCTGAAACGCGAAGGTTCTTGCCGAGCTCGAGCCCGCTCACATCGGCGACAAAACGCTCCGGAATATCATCGGGGAGGCATTCCACTTCCACTTCCCGTAGCACAAACTCGAAGATTCCGCCTTGGACCTTCACACCCACCGGCTCCCCACTCACATGAATCGGGACCTTGAGCTTCAGTTTCGTATCGCGCGCGATTCGGACCAGGTCAACGTGGAGAAGATCGCCGCGGATGGGCTCGGTTTGCCAGTCCCGGATCATGACGCGAGCCGGAGCCTTGCCTCGAATCTCCAGAGTGAAGATGGCGTTGTGGCCGGACTCGGAGTGGAGAATCTGCAAAATCTCTTTGGGATCCACCGCCACCGGAATCGAGGGCCCTCCGCCCCCATAAACCACGGCCGGGATCCGACCCGCACGCCGCATACGCCGTGCAGCATTCTTCCCGAATTCCTCGCGCGGCTCGACTTCAACAGCTAGAACCTGGGTCATGACTTTCTGCTCCTCAATTGCAACAACATTGTATGAAGACTGTCATTCCGATCCCGCAGTCGCGGGAGAGGAATCTCGCCCTGCGCCGACTCGCAGCCCGATGTCACCCAGCCAAGAACCAGAGCGAGATTCCTCCCCTTCGCTGCGCTCCGGGTCGGAATGACAGCACCCCTTCCCGCAGGCGCGGGCACTCCACCGTTTCAGATAAAGAGTCTGCTGACCGAAGTTTCCTCGTGAATGGAGCGAATAGCTTCCGCCAGCAACTTGCCCACACTCAGCACCTTGATTTTTCCGCACTGCTCCGCCGCGGGCGAGAGCGGAATGGAGTTTGTCGTCACCACCTGCTCGAGGGGCGCCGCGCAAATCCTCTCGATGGCATTATTAGCAAACACGCCATGCGAACAACACGCGTAGACCTTGGCGGCGCCCTTCTCCTTCAGCGCCTGGGCGCTTTTCGCCAGAGTGCCGGCGGTATCAACCATGTCATCCACGATTAAACAGGTTTTGCCTTCAACCTCGCCGACCACGTTGAACATCTCCACCACGTTGGCGTCTTCGCGGCGCTTGTCAATGATGGCCAGAGGCGCAGTGAGCCGTTTCGCAAAGGCTCTCGCTCTTTCCACTCCTCCCGGGTCCGGGGAGACAACTACGGGGTCCTTCAGCTTCAGGCGCCGGAAGTAACGCACCGTCACCGGCGTAGCGTAGAGGTGGTCCACGGGAATATTGAAGAAGCCCTGGATCTGGCCGGCGTGCAGGTCGAGTGCCAACACACGGTTCGTGCCCGCCGAAGTCAGCAAGTCGGCAACCAGTTTGGAGGAAATGGGCACACGCGGGCGGTCCTTGCGATCCTGTCGGGCGTAGCCGTAGTAGGGAATTACAGCGGTAATCCGATCTGCCGAGGCGCGTCGCAGGGCATCAAGCATAACCAGCAGTTCCATCAGGTTGTCGTTAACCGGGTTGCAGGTGGGCTGGATGACAAAGACGTCAGCCCCGCGGACATTCTCGAGGATCTGGAGGCGAACCTCTCCGTCAGGAAACCGTCCCACGTAAGCTTTCCCCAACGGCACTTTGAGCTCTGCGCATATCTCCCTGGCCAGAGCTGGATGAGCATTCCCAGTGAAGACTTTTAATTTGAGCTGAACCGGGTCCATCGTTCTCTTATCCTCACTATGTTCCGGAAACTCGAAATTCGAAAACCGAAATTGGACCGCCGAAATACTAACACCTAAGATGTACTCGAGCTTCGAGTTTCGATTTTCGAATTTCGATAACCGAACTTGGCTGGGAGGCCTGGATTCGAACCAGGGTTCCATGCTCCAAAGGCATGTGTCCTACCACTGGACGACCTCCCAAGAACTGTGAGCCGAGACAGGCAAGAAAGTTGGCGCTCCTGGGGTCGTTTTGCTGGTCACCTCTCACCGGCTGCACAGTAGTCGCCGGTAATCAGCGCGTGACAACGTGCGGGACCCGAATTTGAGCCACCCCTTGGGGATTAGCTTGGATGCGCGGAGCAACTGACGGGTAGATTCAAAGACTGAGTAGACAGCAGAACCACTCCCCGTCAAGGAAGCAATCTCGGCTCCGGCCCGGATGAGATGCCGCTTCAACCGCGCCAACTCAGGCCACTTTGCGAAAACAACACGCTCGAAGTCGTTTTCGGCCGGTCCCCAATTCATCAAGGGAAATTGTGGCCACGCACCGACATTGTTAATGCTACGGGCTTTGTCTTGGCTTGTCAACCGCAAACCCGCTTCCCGGTAAGCCTCTGCGGTGGAAATGGGAAACCCGGGAAAAACCACCAGGCACTTCCGAGGAGGAAGATCGGGAAGGGGATAAACTTCCTCCCCGCGCCCGCACCCGAAAACCCTGCCGCCCAGCAGAAAGAGTGGGACGTCTGACCCCAATTGGGCTGCCAGGGAGAATCGAAGGCGCGGCGGCAGCTTCTCACCGGTCAGCCGCTCCAGTCCCTCCAGCATCGCCGCCGCATCGCTGCTGGCTCCGCCCAGGCCGCCTCCAGCGGGAATCACTTTCTCCAGCCGCACGCGCACTCCCCCTCGAAAGCCGCGCGCCCGCCGCCAGAGATCGCAGGCACGATACACAAGGTTTTCCGCCCCTGAGGGTATCTCCGGATTATCGCACTCGAAGCGAATTCCTTCTCCGGCCTTGCGCAGCGAAATCTCCAGCCGGTCATGAAGCGCAATAGTCTGATAAATGGTGCGGATCTCGTGGTAGCCGTCGGGGCGCTCGGACAAAATCCTAAGCCCCAGGTTGATCTTTGCGAAGGCGCGGAGACGAATGGATTCTTGCAAATTAGTGGGTCCGTAGCGCGGGCGTCTCGCCCGCTGTGGCGGGAGCGTCGCGCTCCCGCGCGAGGGCAGGATGCCCGCGCCACAGCGGGCGAGACGCCCGCGCTACGAATTATTTCTGGGCAGAACGTTGCTTCGCGAGGCGGAGCTTCAGTTCTTCGAGATCCCTCTGGAGCGTGGCCGCCTGGTCGGCATCGAAGTCAGTCGATGCCGCCTGGGGCCAATCCTTGAGGGCGCGTTCCCATTCCTGTTCGGCCAGGGTTTCTTTACCCATGCGCAGGTAAAGGCGACCAAGATGTTCATGGATGGTCGGATCGTCGGACATCAACCGCGCGGCCTTTTCCAGAGGCGGCTCAGCGAGGTCGCAGCGATCCATCTTATAGTATGCCCAGCCCAGGCTATCCAGATAGGCCCCGTTGTTCGGTTCCAGTTCCAAAGCCTTTTGGATGTATTTCACGGACTCTTCCAAGCGCACTCCCCGATCGGCGAGCATGTAGCCGAGATAATTCGCCGCCGAAGCATTGAACGGGTCGACCGCAAGCACTTTCTTAAATTGCTCTTCGGCCAGGTCGTATTTCTTCTGACGTTCATAAACTTCGCCGAGCAGGAAGCGTGAATACCCTTCCTCCTCGGGCTTTGAGCTGTACCCAAGCGCCTTGTTGACGGCCTGTTCCGCCTCGGTGAACTGCTTTGCCTGAATGTATACTTGCGCGACGTTAAGGCAAAGCTCCCGGTCAGCAGGCGTATTATTCATGAGCGCCTGAAGCTGCTTTACGGCTTCGCCCACCTGCCCCATCTCGCCCACCACGTAGGCGCGGAGAATGCGAAGCGATCGCTGCTCCGGCTCATCCGGAAATTTCTGCACCGCCGAATTCACTTCATCCAGGGCCTTCGGCAGTTGCTGAGTCAGGCGCATCGTGTCCACGATAAGCTCTTCGCCACGTGGCGCCTGCGCTTTGCCCAGCGCCACAATCTGTTGGAAGGCCTGCAAGGCAGGCTGGTATTTCCGCTGCTCGCGGTAAATCAAACCCAGCCGCTCGAGGAAGAGGGCGCGATTGTTCGCCTCGGCTGGAGTGTATTGATCCTGTGCCTGCTCCGAACTCTTGACTAGTCCCTGCAAAAGCGCGATGGCTTTGTCCTGGTTGCCGGCCGCATCCTCCAGCAACGCCTGCTCGTAGTCGATTTTCATGTCGTACTGGATCTTCGTGTCCGCGGGCTGCGGCAACGTCCTGGCGTGCTCGAGCTCCTTTCGGGCCTGGTCGAACCGCCCTTCCTGCCGATCGAGTTGTGCCATCCGCAGATACGCTGACCCGTCATCAGGATCAGCCTTCAAAATCTTCTCAAACTCCGCGCGCGCGGCCGGAGCGTTTCCCATGTCCATCAAGGCGTCCGCGTAAGCCCGGCGCAGTTCCTGATTTTCGGGGTCCTTCGCCAAGGCCTTATCGTAGGTGGCCACGGCGGATTCGAAGTCGTGCTTCTGGCTGTAGGCGTAGCCCAGCATTCCGAGCAGCGACGGATCCATATCATCCTCGGGGATCTTCTTGAGCAGTTCCACCGCCCCCGCGTAGTCGCCTTGCTCGAAGTAAAGCTGCGCCAGACTGCTCAGGCCGCCTTTCGAATCAGGGTCAACATTCAGGACCTTCTTAAAGGCCTCCTCGGCCTTCTTTTCCTGGTTGTCCAATTTGTACAGGCGCCCGAGAACCTGCCACGAATCCGTATCTGAGGGTTCCAGACGGGTAAGGGCCTCCATGTGTTGGATGGCTTTGCGAAGGTTTTCACTGTTGGTCTTTTCGGTCTGGCTCTCACCTAGCATGTGCCAGTAAACCCGGGCCAGTAGCCGGTGAGCATCGGGGTAGTCGGGGTTGGACTTCAAAACGTCTTCCGCTTCATGAATTGCGTCACCGACGCGGGAAACCCGCCAATATAGCTCGGCCAGCTCAACCCGCAAGAATAATGATTCGGGGTCGGCGGCGATGGCCTGTTTGTACTCGGAGACCGCCTTGTCAATATAGTCGGTGCGGTTGTACACACCCGCCAGTTCCTTGTACCGCCTCGCCAGCATGAAGTGGTAGTAAGCTTGGGCGTGGTCCGCGATTGCCGGCACCGCCTCTCCAGACGCTTTGGCCGCGCCCGATGGGCCGGAATCCTGGGCCGCAAAAAGAGCCATGGCCCCCGCCAAGATAACGCCGACTCCAACCCCAAGTCTCTTGCTAAGTTTATACATAGGTCCTTTCTGCCCCGCTCAGTCTCTCAACATTAGATGCAAAATTATCCCATAGGGGCACGAAAGTGTCAAAGATGGGGATTGCCCCCGCAGGGTCGCGTCAAAGTCCCCGAAAGGTAACATCTCAAAGCGGCTCCGCCGCCTGATTTGCGGAAAGGCTTGACCTTTCCGCAAGACGCCTTGCCTGAACAACCTCCTCCGCGCAGGCCGGAAGGCGCAGCCTTCCAGCCTGCGCGGAGGAGGAGCAAGGGTCCGGGATTGGCCGGAAAGCCGCAGGCTTTCCGCAGGTTGGGGCGGCGGAGCCGCTCTCAGCGCCGACGTGATCTGGTAATTTGGACAGCCGTGCTTACAAACCCCCCGGTCATTGCCGTCCCGCCTGGGTGCTAAGGCAATGGCGCCGCCTTGGAGCGGAAAATTCCCATCCTCCTGTACTTGCCTTTTTGATCTTGCTCTCTCGCTTCGTTTTGGCATTTTTGCGTGTTTGCAGCACGTTTTTCCAGTTCGTTCTGAGTTCGTTTGGGTTCGTTTTTTCGGCAGTTGTATTGATTCTAAAGGACTTGTTGGGTTCATTCCGTTAAATTTAACATCTTTTTGCATTTCCGCGCCTTTTCCCGTCCCCTGCGGGCCGCTCTCGAGTCTCCTTCCCGCGCTCTCTGCCGGTGCTCTTCATAAGTCACCATAAGTAGGCTACCAGTTCCCGGGCCGCGTGTCAAGAGCAAAAGCGGGTGGAGTTTCCCCATTTTTTTATCCGTGCAGTGCCAGGAGCAGTTGCACGGGCCAGGTGTCGGGGGGTGGGGCGCAGGTGGGTGGACGGCCTTGCGAGAGCACCTGGCGGATGCCCTCGGCGAGCG
>Ga0326728_10003882_pt1 | contig 45316 bp, 28 predicted proteins | sample MB3enrmetagenome_FD_207602 | JGI IMG/M metagenome (GOLD analysis project Ga0326728, IMG submission 207602) | Lab enriched peat soil microbial communities from McLean, Ithaca, NY, United States - MB31MN | ecosystem: Environmental > Terrestrial > Soil > Wetlands > Peat | place: USA: New York...
AACAGAGGCGCATTTTTATCGCACCTCGAATGGAACCGAGGTCGACCTTGTCCTCACGCTGCCTGGCGGCAAACTGTGGGCTGTTGAAATCAAGCGAAGTTCCGCACCGGGTGTGGAACGCGGCTTTCACCTGGCCTGCGCCGATCTCAAGCCGGACAAACGCTTCGTCGTCTATTCGGGTGACGAGCGTTTTCCCCTCAATGCCGACACGGATGCAATTGGACTATGTGAACTTGGACGGGCGTTACAGGCGGCAAAATAACATCCTCGTCAACCCGCCCGCCGTTGCGCGTATTTGGCCCAATAGCGCCGTTTCCAGAAAAAATAGTTAAAAAAGTCATTTGACTATTGAATAATGAACGGTTATATGTAGTCTAAGAAAAGTATGAAGAACGATATTATAAAGGGGGTCAAAGGAAAGGCTTAAGGCTTCCGCCGTCGCTCCGCAAAGCGGAGCTATGGCGGACTGAGGAAAGTTATGAAAAAGATGCCCGGACCCAGAAATCAACTTGCCTGTCCGCCAGAGCCTTGGCGGCGGCGGTTGCCTCTTGCGCATTTTGGCGGCTATTCCGTTATCGTTAATCCTCCCAACGGATTGGGCTTTCAGATAGTCAAACCGATGGCCGTTGCTCAAACCACCAGCCAAACCTATGCAAGTACTTTAAAATGAATAACTTCCGAAATAAACAGCCTTAAATCCGGTAAAGCCCAGTCAAAGTGAATCAAACCGATTTTCTTGGCGACTTTGTAGTGCTATTCCTGAGAATCGCGCATTTTTGGCAAAATGTTCCGAACCGTCTTTCCGAATGACAAATGAGAAATTCTCAATGACAAATTCTCAATTCAAGCTCAGCGCTTTGGTTGCGGCTTGCCGCGCTGTGCCTTTGCGCCGTTGCGTTAAGTTTCTCCGTTTTGACCTTAAACTTTGAACTTGGCGAAGTGCTTCGCCCACCATGACAATCCAGCCAATGGCAAACTATCGTTGGACGCCTGTAACGGCCACCGCTTGTGGGTTGTGGGTGGCGGCTTGCCTGGCTGCCTTCCCGGCTTGGGGCGGCGGACGCTATTGCGTCGTAGATGGCTGGGGCACGGGCGAAGGGTTGTTGCCGCAAAGCTCCATCATCTCGATGGTGCAGACGCGCGACGGCTATCTCTGGCTGGGCACCCTCAATGGGCTGGCCCGTTTTGATGGCGTTCATTTTACCGTCTTCGACGAAAGCACCACCCCAAAATTGAGCAGCATCCAAACCGTCAAACTCTTCGAGGACAGCCAAAGCAATCTTTGGATCGGCACCGAGAGCGCGGGGGCGATGCTCGTGACCCGGGGCCAGATTCTCACCCTGAACTTCGGACAGGGCCGGCGCAAGGGACATTTGGTCTCTGTCTGCGAGGACTCGCCTGGCGCAGTCTGGCTTCTAACCCAGGACCATGAATTGGCCCGCTATTGGCATGGGAACGTCGATGTTTGGAAAATTTCCGGGGACCCCGCCACGACAGATGGCCGCGCCGTCATTGCGGAGAAATCCGGGCTGGTCTGGGTGGGCACCGATCATGAAATGATCGCCATAGACCCCGCCGCGGTGCGCAGCAAAGAGCCGTTGCCGGAAAAAACACGTGTGCCAGTGGGTCAACTGGATTTTCTGCTGGCCAGCCGCACGGGAGGCTATTGGCGGATCGCCGATGGCCTGATTGAGAAATGCGCGGGCACAACTGTTGAACGCGATTTCGGACCGTACCCGTGGATCAGAAACCGGGACCCGGTCAAGGCGGCCTGTGAAGATCGTGACGGGAATTTGATCGTCGGCCTGCTGAACCAGGGAGTTTTTTGGTTCGATGCCCGGGGCCATGCCACTCACCTCTCCACCAACGACGGCCTGGCCAACAATTCCGTCCTGTCGCTGGTGGTGGATTCGGATGGCAGTTTGTGGGTGGGGTTGGATGGAGGCGGCCCGACGGAGCGCCCCTTGAACCGCGTCACCCGCTCGATTTTCAATCTCCTGGATTCTTCCGCGGGCTTGATCGTCCAATCGATCTGCGCGGATAACAAGGGAGGATTGTGGTTCAGCCCGAAAGACAATGATTTTTGTTATTGGAAGGACGGGGTCACCACCAGCGTCGGATCCGTCTTCGGCACGCTGAGCAAGTTTAACCCAAAAGCCGTTCTGGTGGATGCCAATCAAGGTGTTTGGGCGGCCACGGTGGGCGTTAATTTGTTTCGTTTGGAAGGCAATGGGTTCAGCCCCGCCCCGGGCGTCGGAGCCTTGAATCCTGAGATTTCGGCCCTTTATCAAGGGCATGATGGCCGCTTGTGGGTCGGAACGCAGGGCGGCCTGGGCTGTTGGAACGGACAACAGTGGACGAACTTCACCACCAATAGCGGTCTTTCCGCCAACATTATCCGCGCCATCGCCGACGATCCCAACGGCGATGTTTGGGTCGGGACTGAACATGGGGGATTGGACCTTCTGCGCGCCGGAAAGGTGACTTCCTTCCAAAAAACCAACGGCTTTCCCGGCGACAACATTTCGTGCCTCCACCTGGATGAGAGCGGAGTCCTCTGGATCGGGACCATCGGCAACGGCCTGGTTCGGCTGGCCGGCGGGCAATGGAAGCATTACACGACGCGGAACGGCCTGGCAGGAAATAGTATTGACTATTTGATCGAGGATGGCGAAGGGTTCCTCTGGATCGGGTCCAATGCCGGTTTGATGCGCGTCAGCAAAAAGGAGCTGGACGAATATGACCCTGACAGCCTCGGTTTTCTGTCCTGCCGCGGCTACGATCAGAAGGACGGTTTGCCCGCCACCGAATGCACTTATGGTTCCCAGCCCGCCGCCTGCCGGACCGGCGACGGCGTTCTTTGGTTCCCGACCATCGCCGGAATGGTTTCGGTCAACCCGTCCGAGATAAAGCCCAACACCAATCCGCCGCCGGTGCTGATTGAAGAGGTGCTGATTGACCAGCAGCCGCAGAACACCAACGGGCTGCGCACGCCCCCCTTGGAATCCGTCACCGTTCCCGCAGGCCGGGAAAACCTGGAAATTCATTACACCAGCTTGAATCTCGCCGCCGCCGGCCGGGCGCTCTTTCAATACCAGCTTGGAGGATACCAAACGAACTGGACCCTGGCGGGCAAGGATCGATTGGCCCGTTACGTCAATTTGCCGCATGGCCGCTATCGTTTCCAAGTCCAGGCCCGCAATGAAGACGGAATTTGGAATCAAACCGGCGCCAGTCTGGAGGTGATCGTGCTGCCTCCATTTTGGCAGGAATGGTGGTTCCGCGCCGCCGTTGCGGGCGGCCTTTTGGGGATCATCATTGCCACCGTCCATTTCATTTCCACGCAGAAATTGCATCGTCAACTGGCCGGATTGCGCCAGCAACAGGCGTTGGAAAGAGAACGCGCCCGCATCGCCCGCGACATTCACGACCAGGTCGGTGCCGGTCTGACTCAACTTTCCCTCCTGGGCGAAATGATCCAGGCCGACAAGGACAGTCCCGGGGAAGCCGAAACCCATGCCCGCCAAATCTCCCAGACCGCCCGTGAAACAGCGCGCGAGCTGGACGAGATCGTTTGGACCGTCAACCCTTCCAATGACACCCTGGACGGATTGATCAATTACATCTGCAAGAACGCCCAGGAATACCTGGCGGTGGCGGGCTTGCGTTACCGACTGGACGTGCCGGCGCAATTGCCGCCCGCGGCCATTTCCCCGGAAGCCCGTCATAACGTCTTCCTCGCCGCAAAAGAAGCGGTGACCAATGTGGTCCGCCACGCCCGCGCCTCGGAAGCCTGGCTGCGCTTGCGCCTGGCCCCGCACAGTTTCACGCTGGAAATCGAAGACAACGGCCGCGGCCCGGCCGGCGTCCATGAGAAGGCGTCCGAGTCCAGAAATGGCTTGCGCAACATGCGCAAAAGAATGGAAGATATTGGCGGCGAATTTTTCATCGGGCCGGGCCGGCAAGGCGGCACACTCGTCCGCCTGACCGTTCCGTTGCGAAACCGCTAAACATTGTGCCTATTACCATTTCCCTGGTGGAAGATAACGACAAGTTGCGGGGCACACTGGCCCGCCTCCTGGACGGCGCCGAAGGCTTCCGTTGCATCAGCCAGTACGCCAGCGCCGAAGACGCCCTGGCCGGCCTTCCCAAGGACAAGCCCGACATCGTATTGATGGACATCAATCTCCCCGGCATCAATGGCGTCGAGTGCGTCCGGCGCTTGAAGCAAACCGCCCCGGAAATCGCCGCCGTCATGCTGACCGCCTACGAGGACACCGAAAATATATTCAACGCCCTGGCCGCCGGCGCAACCGGGTACCTGCTCAAACGCGCCCCCCGCGCCGAACTGTTGGATGCCATTCGCGAAGTGCGCCGGGGCGGTTCGCCCATGACGACCCACATCGCGCGCAAGGTCGTCCAGTCCTTTCAAAAACAAAGCCCCGCCGCGCTGACCGCCGAGGCCCTTTCCGCCCGCGAGCAGGAGGTCCTGGACCACCTCAGCCAGGGATTTCTTTACAAGGAAATCGCCGACAAAATGGGCATCAGCTATGAAACGGTGCATACCTATATCCGGCGCATTTACGAAAAGCTCCAAGTCCGCACCCGCACCGAGGCGGTGGCCAAGTTCCTGCGGCGGTGAAGATCACGGCCTCCTTACCACAACCACCGCATGAGCAGCGGCGCCAATATCAGGCTGGGCAAATACTCAGCCACACGCACTTTTTTCACTTCCAACACGATCAGCGCCACGCAGAAGATCAGCAGCCCGTCGGTCGCATTGATCGAATCGATCAAGGGCCACGGCTGGTTATGGAGCATCGGCTCCAGCGCCTGCACGCAGCGAATGAGGCAGCCTTGAAACGCCAGCACCGGAATGGCCGAAACCAAAGCGCCCCAGCCAAACGTCGCGCAAAACGCCAGGGTCGCCAAACCATCCGTTCCCGCCTTGACCAGAAACAGCGGGGAAAAACCATTCAATCCCTCCTGGACCGACGCCAGAATCGCCAGCGGCCCGGCGCAAAACAACGCCGTGGCCAGCAGAAATCCATCGCTGAACCGTTTCTCCTTTACCTCTGCCGCCAGCGAACGGGTGGCGTGCTGCCCAATGGCGTTGGAAAATTTCTGCAAGCGCAGCATCCTCCCCGCGAGTTTTCCCAGCGCCATCGCCAGCATGACGATGCACAGTTGCTTCAACACCTGCGCCACGCTCCCGTTCAAACTCCTCCACGTCAATTGCAACCCGAACCACACCGTGTAAACCCCCAGCGCCATTTTGGCGGCCAATTGGAAACGATTCGGGACCGGCTTTTTTATGGCGAGGGCGCAGACGCCTCCCGCCACGATCCCGGCGGAGTTAATGACAGCGCCGATCATAAATTACCAATCGGGGAGAAGGAGCGGGACAGCCTCCCGGCCCTGTTGGCGATAAACGGTAAAATCCGCGCGGTCAATCGTCACTATCCTGCAATGGGCCGTTCTGGTTGCAAATCTTTTTCGGAATTGTGTTTGCAATCAAGGGCTGCCAGCGGCACGTTGATGCTCTCCGGTCGGGCGGGGCGTAGCGTAGCTTGGTAGCGCGCTTGGTTCGGGACCAAGAGGTCGTGGGTTCAAATCCCACCGCCCCGACCATTTTTCCAGGCAGGCATCCTGCCTTTATTCTTTCAACTTGACCCGTTTGGGCCTTCGATTCACTCTGCGTTTGTGATCAACTTGAAACAATTCGAAGTCTGGTTCGTCACCGGCAGCCAGCAATTGTATGGAGCGGACGCCCTCAGGAAGGTGGCCGCCAATGCGCAACAAATCGCCACCTCGCTCAATACCGCGCCTCTCATTCCGGCGGACGTTGTTTTCAAGCCCGTGGTCAAAAGCGCCGCCGAGGTGATGGCTCTTTGCCAGCAAGCCAGCGTGGATTCACGCTGCCTCGGCTTGATCACCTGGTGCCATACGTTTTCTCCCTCGAAGATGTGGATCAACGGCCTGAAGCTGCTGCGCCGGCCGCTGCTCCATCTTCACACTCAGCACAATCGCGACATTCCCTGGTCCACCATTGACATGGATTTCATGAACTTGAACCAGGCCGCCCACGGGGATCGTGAGCACGGGTTCATCCTGAGCCGCATGAGATTGAACCGGAAGGTGGTCGTTGGCTATTGGCAGGATGCCGCCGTGCAGTCGCACATCGCCGTTTGGATGCGGGCGGCGGCGGCCTGGCACGACTGGCAGGACGCAAAAATCTGCCGCTTTGGCGACAACATGCGCGATGTCGCCGTGACCGAGGGGGACAAGGTCGCGGCCCAAATTCAATTCGGTTACTCGGTCAATGGTTATGGAGTCGGCGACTTGGTCAAAGCGGTCAACAAGGCCACCGATCATGAGGTCGGGCGATTGGTCAGGGAATATCAGGCCCGCTATGCCGTGTCCCCCAAACTGCTCAAAAACCAGGCCATGCGCGATTCCTTGCGTGAAGCGGCCCGCATCGAAGCCGGCCTGCGCGCTTTCCTGACCGCCGGCGGCTTCAAGGGTTTCACCGACACGTTCGAAGACCTGCACGGGTTGCAACAGTTGCCCGGCATCGCGGTGCAACGCCTGATGGCCGAAGGGTACGGTTTTGGCGCGGAAGGAGACTGGAAGACGGCGGCGCTGGTGCGGGCCATGAAAGTCATGGCAGCGGGCCTCAAGGGCGGGACTTCTTTCATGGAAGATTACACCTATCACCTCGATCCCAAAGCCATGAAGGTGTTGGGCGCGCACATGCTGGAGATTTGCCCCAGCATCGCCCGCGGCCGGCCCTCGCTGCAAATACATCCGCTGGGCATCGGCGGCAAGGCCGACCCCGTGCGCCTGGTTTTTGACACCGCGCCGGGACGCGCTGTGAACGCTTCGATGATTGATTTGGGCAACCGCTTTCGTTTGCTGGCCAATGAAGTGGAGGTCGTCGCGCCGGATAAACCGTTGCCGAAATTGCCCGTGGCCCGCGCCCTCTGGCAATGCAAACCCGACCTGCCAACCTCCGCCGCCGCCTGGATTTATGCCGGGGGCGCCCACCATACCGGCTTCAGCCAGGCGGTCACCCCCGCCATGCTTGAAGACTTCGCCGATATGGCCGGCATCGAACTGGTCATTATTGATGACACGACCCGGCTGCGTGAGTTCAAAAAGGAATTGCGTCACAATGAGGTTTATTATGCCCTGGCCCGCGGGCTGGGCGGCTGAACCATGAGCGGCCAATACGCCATTGGGCTGGATTACGGCACCAATTCCGTTCGCGCGCTGGTGGTGGACACCGCCGAGGGCCGCGAAGTGGCCACCGCCGTTTGGAATTACGCGCACGGCGACAGCGGCGTCATTCTGTCACGCGACCCGCATTTGGCCCGCCAGCATCCCGCCGATTACCTCAAAGGCGCGGAGATCACTTTGCGCAAAGCCGTGGCCGGGGCGGCACGGAATCTCAAACGATTCAAGCCCGAACAGATCGCCGGCCTCGGAGTGGACACCACCGGCAGCACGCCTCTGCCGCTGGACCGGCAGGGCCAGCCGCTGGCTTTTGACCGCCGGTTTGCGTCAAACCCCAGCGCCATGGCCTGGTTGTGGAAGGACCATACCGCCACCGCTGAAGCCGCGGAAATCACCGAGTTGACCCGGAGAATTCGTCCGCAATACCTGGCCAAGTGCGGCGGCACTTATTCCAGCGAATGGTTTTTCAGCAAGATTCTGCATTGCCTGCGCGTCAGCCCGGAGGTTTTTGAGGCGGCGCACTCGTGGACCGAACTGGCCGACTTTATTCCCGCCGCGCTCACCGGCGCCCAATCGCCCTCCCAACGGGTCGCGGGCATTTGCGCCGCCGGCCATAAAGCCATGTTCAACCCGGCTTGGGGCGGCTATCCCGACGCCGAATTCCTGGGCCAACTCGATCCGCGTCTGGGCGCGCTTCGCTCCCGCCTGTGTCAGAATGTCCGGACGATTGATCATGCCGCGGGACGATTGACGCCTGCGTGGGCCAGGAAAACCGGGTTGCCGGCTGGACTTCCGGTGGCGGTCGGCGCTTTTGACGCCCACTTGGGGGCCGTCGGCTGCGGCATTGCCCCCGGCACCCTGGTCAAAATCATCGGCACCAGCACTTGCGACATTGCCATTGCGCCGAACAACGAACCACTGGCGGACATTCCCGGGCTGTGCGGCATTGTGGATGGCAGCGTCCTGCCCGGTTACTACGGCTTGGAGGCGGGGCAGTCGGCGGTGGGCGATATTTTCAACTGGTTTGTCAATTACATCAAACCGGGCGGCGCCAAGGCCGGCTCGCACGGGCCATTGACCGCCGCCGCCGCCCAACTCCAGCCGGGCGAATCGGGCCTGCTCGCCCTGGATTGGAACAACGGCAATCGCACCGTGCTCGTTGATCAGCGCCTGACCGGATTGCTCCTGGGCCAGTCTCTCTACACCACGCCCGCCGAGATTTACCGCGCCCTGATCGAAGCCACCGCCTTCGGCGCCCTGACCATCATCAACCGCTTTGAAGAATACGGCGTGAAGATAGGCCAGATCATCAATTGCGGCGGCATTGCCGAAAAAAATCCCCTTGTCATGCAAATCTATGCCGACGTGACCGGCCGCCCGATGAAAATTTCACGGTCCGCGCAAACCTGCGCGCTGGGCGCGGCCATGGCCGGAGCGGTGGCGGGCCGCGCCCATCCGGATTACGCCTCGGCCCGCAAAGCCATGTCGGCCATCCAGCCGCGCGTCTTCCAACCGAACCTGGGCGCGCATGACGTCTATCGCCAGTTGTTCGGGCTTTACGGCAGGCTGCATGACGCCTTTGGCGTCAGCGCCTGGCGCGGCAATCTTCACGACGTCATGAAGCAATTGATTGACATCCGCGATCGCGCGCGAAAATAATGGGGCGAATTTAATTTACAGCAACAACTCCAAAGAAATGAACCGTCTTGTTTTTTTTGCGGCTGCGGCGAGTCCCGGCGCGACACTCACTGGTCTTGACTGGCTGGCCATTGCGCTTTACTTCGGCATCCTCCTGTGCGTGGCCTGGTGGGTCGTCAAACGAGCCAAGGACAACGCCGCCGATTATTTTCTGGCCGGGCGCAATTTGGGCTGGTGGGTCATCGGCGCTTCCATTTTCGCCTCGAACATTGGTTCCGAACACATTGTCGGCCTGGCCGGTTCCGGGGCCAAGGACGGCGTGGCCATGGCGCACTACGAGTTGCACGCCTGGTGCTTGCTCGTGCTGGCCTGGGTTTTTGTGCCCTTTTACGCCAGATCCTTGGTCTTCACCATGCCGGAGTTTCTGGAGCGGCGCTTTTCCCCGCCGTCCCGTTACGTGCTGTCCATTGTCTCGATCGTGACCTTCATTGTCTCCAAGATCGCCGTGGGCATTTTCGCCGGCGGCGTGGTGTTTGCCACCTTGCTGCCGGAGATGAAGCTGTCCTTCGGCCAACACGTCATCGACAGTTTTTGGATCGGCTCGGTGCTGGTCATAGCTTTGACCGGGCTTTACACCATGCTCGGCGGCATGCGGGCGGTGGCCTATAACGACGCCGTGCAGGTGACCGTCCTCATCAGCGGCTCCGCTTTGCTGACCATCTACGGGCTGATTGAGTTGGGCGGATGGGGGGAACTCCGGCGCGTCTGCGGCCCGGAAATGTTCAATCTCTGGAAACCGCTCATTCCGGCGGGCGTGGCCTCGAGCTGGTCGCCGGTGCTGGTCAAGGATGCGGCGGGAGCGACGGTCAGGGAGGCGTGGTATTTTAACAGCAACTTTCCGTGGCTGGGCATGGCTATATGCGCGCCGGTCATTGGTCTGTGGTATTGGTGTACGGACCAGTATATCGTGCAACGCGCCCTGGGCGCTCCCAACGAGCAAACGGCCCGGCGCGGCAGCATCTTCGCGGCCTTTTTGAAATTGTTTCCGGTTTATCTTTTCATCATTCCCGGTCTGATTTGTTTTGCGCTGGCCAAAAGCGGCAAAGTGCCGGGGTTGGCCGGGGTTTACAATCCGCAGACCGGCCAGGCCACGGCCGCCGCGCAAGGGGCGTTTCCCTTGATGGTGGCGCACCTGTTGCCGCCGGGCCTGCGCGGCATTGTGGTGGCGGGATTGCTCTCGGCCCTGATGGGATCGCTGGCCGGCGTCTTCAACGCCTGTTCCACCCTTTTCACCGTGGACATATACGAGAAGCTGCGCCCCAAGGCTTCCGAGCACGAAGTGGTGCGCATGGGCCGCATCGCCACCGCCATCATGGTGCTCATCGCCATGATGTGGATTCCGGTGGTCAAAGGGGCGACCGGCCTTTACAACTATCTGCAATCGGTGCAAGGCTACTTGGCCCCGCCCATCTTTGTCGTCTTTTTCTTTGGAGTCTTCTGGAAACGGCTCAACGCCGCGGGCTGTCTCTGGGCCATGATCGTCGGTTTTGTTGTTGGCATCTTCCGCCTGTTGGTTGATACGCCCGTGACCATGGGTGCGATCAAAAGCTATCCCGAAGGCTCCTTTCTTTGGGTCATTAACAACATCAACTTCCAGTACTTCAGCATATTGATCACCCTGATAGCCGCCGTCGTCATGGTGGTGGTCAGCTACGCCACGGCGGCCCCGGATGACGCGAAAATAAAGAACCTGACCTTCGCCACCACGACGGCGGAAGACAACGCCAAAACCCGTGCCAGTTGGGGGTGGGGCGAGGTTGCGGCCTCCGCGTTCATCCTGGCGTGCATTCTCGGTGCCTACCTTTATTTCAGGCGATAGCCCAAAGAGCACAAAGCCCTCTCCTTGGGGAGAGGGTTGGGTGAGGGAGAGCAACTCTCCTCTTTGTGATCTTTGGCAATACATCTTTGGTTGCGGTTCTGCCGTGCCATTCCTGAGAATTGCGCATTTTTGGCAAAATCCTCCGTCTTTCCGAATGACAAATGAGAAATTCTCAATGACAAATTTTCAATTCAGACTCAGCGCTTTGGTTGCGTCATTGCGCCCTGGCGTCGTCCTGTCCGCCGTAGCTTCAGCGAAGGAGAATGCGTTGAAATCCGCCTTCCTCATTGAATGGCTACGGCTTACGCGGGAACAGGCACTGTCAGCTTGAGCGGATGCACACGCCGGAAAACTTTGGCTTCACTGCTGTTGCGGGCGAGTTCGAGTTCATAATCGGCCTGGATGCCCATCCAAAGCTCGGGCGAGACGTTGAACAAGCGTCCAAGCTTGAGGGCCATTTCCGCGCTCACGGCGCGCTTGCGCCGGATGATTTCGCTGATGGCAATGGGCGTGACGCCGATGGCCTTGGCCACCGCGTAGGCGGACAGGCCCAATGGCTTCATAAAGTCCTCACGCAGCACGTTGCCCGGATGAACGGGGTCCAGTCGGTCTTTGCGTTTGCTCATAACTTTTTCAATGGTAACCCGCTATCGCGGGAGCCCCAAAGATTTGTGAGCTTGTTCGCCGCTTAGGATTATCAGCTATTTTTTGGGCGGATCAGCTGCTGGTGGCGGTGGTGGCGGCGGCGGAGGCGGTCGCGAACTGTGAGGATTAGGGTTTACTGATGTCCGAACTCGATCTGGCCCAAGTCCCGAGCTTGGTCTTAGCGGTACAGGGGGTGAAGAGTGTTTAGGCTTCTCATTGCTCATAATGATGTCTATTTTTGTTTTGACGGTTTCTCTGCTTTTGGAGGCGGAGGCGGTGGTGGTGGTCTGGGAACACGAGGCTCCTCGTTCATTGAGAAATTTTCCAGTTTTCCACCCGAATCAGGCATTTGAGCCCCACCGGGTGAGGGCGATTTTTCTTTTTCGTTACTCATAATTTCCATTTTTATTTTGCTTTTTTATCTGTCTTTGGTGGTGGCGGAGGAGGAGGTGGTTTTGGGCCAGCACGGGGCACGGGATTCTTGGAATTCGTAAATGCGGCCCTCAGCGATGCCTTAGAACCCCCGGATGGAACAAAATTGTTTGGGTGTGGCGATCTTTCGCTCATCGTGATTTTGGTTGCCCCGATGTGCGGGGCGGTGGTGGAGATGATTTGGGTGCTGGCGGTGGAGGCGGAGGCGGAGGTTTCTGCTCTGATCGCGTTTCCGGGTTCTTGCAAGTTGCAAGAGCTTTCAGCATCGTCTCCGTTTTATTCCCTGCAATCTTCGTCTGTTTTTTCTGCGAATCTTCGCTCATACATTCAGGGTCTGCCTTGTGGTTCAGTCCGTGGCAACGGCGATGTTGGGCGCGGTGGCGGAGGCGGTGATTTTGGCGGTGGTGGTGGTGGCGGAGGTGGACGATTTTGGGGCGGAGGTGGGTTTTCTCCACCAGGCTTCTGCTGACCCATGTTCCGTCCCGTTGTGATGTAATTTTTAGGCATATATTTTAGACTGTTAGGAAACGAATTCAATAAATTGAACTCCACTTTTTTCATCCAGGAATATGCTTATCGACGGATCATTGAGCAGTTTATTCGTGTCGTCCAGCCAAGAAGCATCCTCTAAAAAAATGGCCCGTTCGCCAGGTTCGTCGGAATAAATTCGCGGCCAGCCATACGCACGTCTTCCGTCTTCCAAATGGACCACCACATATTTTTCTGAAGCCGAAAATACTTCAAACCATGCTGAGGGACTGTATGTCCTTTTCGTAAATTTAAGCCATCGAAGCCACCCCAACAAGTGTTCGTTCCTGATCTCGTACGCGCAAACCAACCCGATTGTGACAGAACAGAACGCCATCAAACCAATGTTCGCTACGGTAAGAGTCTCCCTGTCGAATTTTGCGCTTGAGGTCAGCTCGACCATCCAGCGCACGAGGACAAAAAGCACCAAATTCGCGAAGGTGAAAACCAATGCCTGAACAAGTTTATCGAATACGTCTCTTTCTTTTCGAAATACCAATAGATCGAGCACCTTCGAGGTCAAAAAGCCAGGCAATAAAAAGATCAAAATCGGAATCAGTTCTTTGAGATCCTTAAAGTCTTTAATCGTGTCCATATTCTTAAACGGACTCCATGTTCAACCGCACCGGATTTTGTGAACACACGCGATATTACCCCTCATTGTTAAAATTGCCAGAAGAAAAACAAAATGCCTCGTCGCCCCCCGAGCCGTTCGCCGCCGGCTCTTCCCATTATACCGTCCGGTCCAGGTCGTTCCATCCCGCCACCCAAGCCATCAGGCACGTTGCCCCCTGCGGAGTTCAGCCATCCACTCGCCTGTCGTGCGCGGTCGTGGGTGGAATCTGCGTGCGAAGCCGAGCATGGCCATCGCGCCCAGCGGCGCGGATTGGCGCGCTTCCGCGCTTTCCTGTGTTTCCAGCCATGCCAGCAATCGGCGCGCATGTTCGTTGTCAAATTGCCGAACTTTCTCAACCGCCATTTCAACCATGCTCATACACAGCAAGATAGCGAAATTATGTCCCGGAGGCAAATGCGAAATGGCCTGCCGAGTCGTAGTTTCGGCACGTCCTGCCGCAGACTCCGAGCTTGTTTGCTCCAGGCGCACCCCCTTGCCCCCAGCGCCTTTCGCTTCACAACATCGGAGACTGCCGGCCTGGCGTGGACACGGGTTCCCCCCGCCACGCTTCACACACTCCTTCGCCGCCGCCTTCTTTTCATTTTACCGTTCGGTCAAGGTCGCTCCAGTCCTCCTTCGCCAGGCTTCGGAGGACAGGCCCCCGCTGTGCTTTCTCGGGCGAAGGCGTTCCACCGCGCTTGGCTCAACCTTGCCTTCGGACGGGCATTCTCGCTCATTTCTTTCGCTTCGGCGGTTTGAGCTGTTTTGCTTTCTGCGTCAGGCTCTCCACTTCATCGACGAATCCTGCGTCGGCCTGCGCATCTTCCAACCGGCGGCGTTCCCGGTCAAATGTCTCGAATTCCAGTTCTGCCTTCATCCTGGCTTCCTCTGCGGAAATGCTCCCTGCGTGCTCCAGAATTTCGCGGTCGCCGGCGCGCAGAAAGGCGTCCAATTTCGCAATCCAGTCGCGCATCGTCATGGGTCGATGCTCCATCGCCTGCAACTCGGCAAAATCCAGATATTGCGTCACGATCAGGCTCAACTTCTTCAACTCGTCCTCTTGCAAATAATTTTTTGCGATGGCCACATCCGGCTTTCGCACTTTTGCCCCTTTCCACGAGGTCAGCCCCATGTGCGGCTGCACGGCGCTGGCCCGTTTGTGGATCACCTCCGCCGCAGTCTGTCCATGAACGGCCCAGTGCATCTTGTTTTGCACGGTCTGGAAAAATCGTTGCGTCATCTCCGCGTTCGGATCGTAATCCACGCTCGTCTGGTAAATGTCGCAAATCTTCCGGTAAAAATTCCGCTCCGCCAGCCGGATTTCCCGGATGCGCTGGAGCAGTTCGTCGTAATACTCGTTTTTGGTCTCCCCCTGCTTCAGCCGCTCGTCATCCAGCGTAAAGCCCTTGACGATGTATTCGCGCAGCCGTTGCGTGGCCCACTGGCGGAACTGCGTGCCCCGGTGCGACTTCACCCGGTAGCCGATGGCAATGATGACATCCAGGTTGTAATAAACGGTCTGGTAGGTTTTACCGTCAGCGGCAGTTTGTGCAAAATTTGCACATACTGCCTTCTCCACCAGCTCGCCTTCCTCAAAAATGTTGCGGATGTGCTTGGTGATGACCGATCTCTCCCGCTGGAACAGTTCCGCCATGTGCGCCTGCGTCAGCCAGACAGTCTCACCCTCCAACCTCACTTGCAGGCGCGTCTGGTTGTCCTCCGTTTGGTAGAGAATGATTTCCGATTTGGATTTCGGTTTCATTTCGCGGCCTCCCTGTATTGCACAGGCTTGACCGCCATGGCAGCCTTGGCGAAGGAGAAAGCCTTGGCAGAGGCAGATAGTTCAATTCGCACCAAAAACGATTGTCCCTTCAAGATGTCGAGAACCGCCGGTTGCCGCTCCGATCGTGCCATGCCGCGAGACTAGCGAGGAAAGTGGCGGCTGCAAAGCGGAATTTGACTTCAGTCATACAGCGCTGCCACAAAGCCAGGCACTCACCCCAAGTGCTCATCCGATGGATCCCCGCCATCCTCGACCTCGCCTTCAAAGGAGAATTATGAAAAGCATTCCGCATCTTTCATCCGTGAAATCCGGCAAATCCGTGGTCAAAGTCTTAAACCACCGATCAGACCGGATAAGGCAGGATAAAGAAAAGGCTGAAGCAGGTCAGATCCGTCCCACCGGTCCTACTCGTCCTACCGCTCGACGTAAACTCCTTGCTGACAACTAGTTGTGACTATATTACGGGTTCCTCGCTGTTTTCAGATGCGCCCCAGCGCGGCGCTCGAAATTCCTGGCTTTTAATGAATCCAGAAAAAGGAGCAACATGTTGCCGTTTTGTAGCTGCTCGTGTTGCCAGCTAAGTCATTGACTATCAAGGATGTAGCCGATATTGCCGGGTTCCTCAACGTTTTCGGTGGAATAGAAACGCGGCAAGTGTCGCCTGGATTCTGGCCTCCACGTCGCCGTGGCCATGAGCGGACGCGGTGGGTGTGATGCCAGGGTGCTACAGGTGCTACAAATAAGCCCAATTGTAGCACCCTTGTAGCACCCTAAGTCATTGATAATCAACGTTTGTAGCACTGTAGCGGGGGGGTGGGGGGGTACAGAATCCCAGTCACTTCAGCCGTGCGCTGCGCTCCTTCGCTCCGGCTGGCCCCTCCAATTTGGTGCCAAAGAAGGCTTTTAATGAAACTCAATTCCACTGAAAACAGCGAAGAACCCCGCAAACGAACGCAAAGAACACAGGGACAAGAGCTTATGTAGTTTTTTCTTTGCGATCTTTGTGATCCTTTGTGGCCAATTCGTTTTTGGTTGCGGCTCCGCTACGTTGGGTTTCTTGCCATACTTCGCGGCAATTTTATGTTTTTGGCCCCATGTTTTTGCCGTTCCCTCATCAGATGGCTAAATTTATACAGCTTCTGAAGGTGCGACAGACGAAAAGCAGTAACATGTTACCGCTCTGTTACCTTTCGTGTTACCAGCTAAGTCGTTGATTATCAACACTTGTCACCGTGTTACCGATTTTTTGGACCTCTATCTATCAATCGTGCGTTTCTTGCCATTCTTCGCGGCAAATCAGTGACTCGATTCTTGCGAAAGGCTGGAATCGAGTTGGAATTTTGTCCCCAATTGTCCCCAAAATCGCGCTGACCGGGCTGCGGGACCGGCGGAGGTTTTGAGATGGACGACGCCCAGGAGGTGAAGCAACTCATCCCCAAAGAAGCTCCCAAGCTCTACCAGCGCCCCGCCAATCAATTGATCGCGCAAGTGCGGGTGGAACCATCGAAGCGCCGAATCGAACCATCAGCCGTGTGGAAAAAGCCGTGTTGGATTGCGCGCCGGAAATTCCGCTCTACGCCAAACTGCTGAGCGCACAGTGCTTTTTGAGAAAACGGTGTCACCCAATTGTTTCAGATTTGTCAAATGATCGTAACAAAATGGATGGTAATCTCACGACGATGCGGCTCGCGCTTTTGAGTTTGTCTCCAGTGCCAAACATTTCGCCCTGCGCGGCGGGAGGACAAACCATGCCCGTAAAGGGGAATGTTCTTTCGCGCCGACACAGATGGAAGCGCAGCCGGCAGATTGTTCCCAACCCATAAACTTCCCGGAACCATGCCCCCATTTCACGTCAGTCCGTTTCTGGCCGCCAGCGCGTTGGAATTCGCGATCAGGAAAGCGACGCCGGAAGGCAAAATCACCATGTCGGCGCTGCTGGTGCTGTCGCTTTTCAGTTGGACAATCATCATTACCAAGGCTCGCCAACTGGCCATTGCGCGAAAATGGGCGAAGAAGTTTTTCGCCGCGTATGAAACCACGCGCGATCCGCTGGAACTCAAGCGCAAGGAGGAGATCTTCGAGGGCGCTCCCGCCTACAATCTTTACATTCGCGCCGTTGATGAACTGGAATACCATTTGAAGAATTATCCGGTGCATGTCGAAGCCCGCCGGGACCTCTCTTCCGATCCCATTCTTGGCCACGGCAACACCACGGCCTTTGTTCGTTCGAACACCAGAAGGATCAGCACTGCCTCTTTCGAGGCGGTCAAAGTGGTCATGGAGCAGACGGCGGCCGCGGAGGCGATGGCGTTGGAGAAGGGGATGATCGTCTTGTCCACGGCGGTGGCGGGCGGGCCGTTCATCGGTTTGCTGGGCACGGTTTGGGGCGTGATGGAGACCTTTGCCGGCATCGCCAACGCCGGCGCCGCCAGCCTGACGGCGATGGCTCCGGGCGTGGCGGGGGCGTTGATCTGCACGGTCATCGGCCTTCTGGTGGCAATCCCGGCGATGTTCAGCTACAACTTCATGGTCACCACCATCCGGGCCATCACGCAGGAGCTGGATGGCTTTGTCAGCCTCTTCTCCAACCAAATGGATCATCGCTACGTGGACAACCGCCCGCTGTCCGATGAGATCCGGGATGCCAATGAAACGCTGGCCAGGCGCATTGTCAGCGCCTTGAATCAGAACGAGGCGGCGGTCGCAGAAATGTCCCGGCAGACAACATGAAGAAGTGTTCGCATTCGACGCATCACTCGCTCACGGAGTTGAACATCACCCCCTTGCTGGACCTGGCGTTCGTATTGCTGGTTATTTTTATCATCACCACCACGCCCATCGTCAATGACCTGGACCTGAGCCTGCCCACCGCTTCCAAACACCAGAAAGACCCGCCGCGCAAGGCCAACTACATCACCGTCCAAGCCGATGGAAAATTGTGGATCAACAAGGCCTCGGTCAACCTCGCCGGACTCCAGGGAAAACTGGTGGAATTGCGCCTCGACGACCCCGACCTGAGCGTGATTGTTCGTGGTGACGGCAAGGCCAAGTACAGCCAAATTCGCGCGGTGCTCGACGCCTGCCAGCAGGCCAATGTGGCCAAGGTGGACCTGGCCACCGAAGCGGCGGATGCAAAATAACCCATGAAGAAAACTTCCCGTCGCGGGCACAGCACCTTGACCGAACTGAACATCACCCCATTGCTCGACTTGGTGTTTGTGCTGCTGGTTATCTTCATCATCACCACGCCGCAGATGGTCAACAGCCTGGAGATGGCCCTGCCTTCGGGAAAACCGCCGCCGGCCAATCCCGCCGCCCCCAAGCCCAGGATCAACCACCTGGTCGTAAATGAGAAGGGGGAAGTGTTTCTAAACGACGCGGTCGTTCCCGAGGGCCAACTCAAGGCCAGATTGCAAAGTCTCAAGGCTGCCGATCCGGACCCCAAGATCGTGGTCAAGGGCGCGGACAACGTCGATTACCAAATCATGATCAAAGTGCTGGACGCGCTCCAGCAACTGGACATCACCAAAATCGGCCTGGCGACCCAGGCGGGATCTTGAGAAGTGTTGTCAATAGGCCCGGCCGCCTTACGGCTGCAAATTGATGGAACCAGCGTTGGTCAAGGTGAGAAAAAATCCTCCCGCGTTGGTGGTGTCTTGGAGGATCGCTCCGGAGGCGTCATCGGTGGCACGGCCCTTGCCATTGCCGAATGTGACATTCAAAAGACCGGTTTTGGGATTGATGGAGCCGCTCAAGGAATTTGTCGGAAAGTTGCCCAAGTCTGTCAGTTTGTGGCCGCTCACGACAACGTTGCTGAAGGCAAGGAATAGACCTGTGTTGGAGATGACCAGTTGTCCGTTGGTTAATGAAATGGCGGGGGATTCGGCGGGCGGCTCGGTCCAGATCGAGCCTTGGATGGACAGGATGTTGGTAAAGCCATTGGTATAGCGCGCCGGGGAATCGTACCGCTGTTTTTGTTTGATCCATGTCAGGGCATTGGTGGGGGCAGCGGCTTGGAGATTTGTGAGGTTGATCCAACCCAGCAGCAGGCCGCGCTCAGTGTTGGTGTTCCGGGTGTAGAGGCTGGCGTAAACAGGAAGGTCGCCAGCCCGCGATGCAGGGACGGTCTGATTATAGCGGGTTCCATCGGCCAGTGCGCCGCTGAGAGTGACGACCCCGTCATGGTTGGTGACGAGAGCGTAGCCATCGCCGGGCGGCGAAACAACCGAAACATTGGTGGACGGTGAAAAAAGGATCGTGTACTCGGCCGACGGCAGGACGCTGGAAGCCAAATCGGCGATCAGACTGGCGGTCGAGCCGGACTCGGAAACAGTCCCGGTAATTTGCGGGGTCACCCGGTCGAGAGTCAGGCTAACCTGCAACGGGCCGGCATTGAAGTCGGCGCGGCCGGAAGCGTCGAAATTGGTGGCGAAGGGATAATTCGTCCCAACCGTCAAGAACTTGCCGCTGAAGACGCCTGTATTCCGAAGCACAAGGTTGTTGAGCATCCCGGATGTTTCCTCGCTGACGGCGGCGTTGGGCGGAAAGAAGAGGCCGTTGTAAGTCCCAGCCAAAGGGGGAAAGAAATTGGTGACGAAGGTAACTGTCAATGCCAAGTTGGATTGCATGACAAACGACAGCGCCGGGCTGCCGCTGCTCCCGCCCGCGGAGCTGACCCAATTACTGAACAGGGAAGATTTGTCCGGTATGGCGGTGATCTTGTAGCCCTCGCCAATATTGAGCATCGCGCCATCGGCGGGAGGGGTGTCGCCAGCGACGGAGGCCGCGCCCTTGATGGCGCCGTTTCCAGGTCCGGCATTGGTCACGCTCAACCGGGCCGGGACTTTGTAAAAGAACTTGCGGGAAACCACGGCTGATTTGTTGCCGCTAACATCCACCCCATATACTGTCAGGACATTGGGGCCGGGCAGGGGAATGAGGGCGATGGACCAGTTGGACACCGTGCCGGCGCCTGCGGTCAGCGTGGCGGAACCGTTGGTGTCCGCCAGGGAACAGATGACATTGGCGATGGGGAAATGGCCGGAGGCGGTGCCTTCGAAAGCAGGCGCGGCCGTGCGCAGATTGGCCGTCGGGGAGGAGATGGCAACAACGGGGGGAATCTGGATAAAAGTCGCTGTCAATACCAAGTTTGACTTCATGACAAATGACAGGGCCGGATTGTAACTCCCGCCGGCGCTGCTGCTGAGCCAGTTGATGAAGCGGCAGAAGCGGCCCGGCCTGGCGGTGATCCTGTAGGTCTCGCCAATGTTGAGCATTGCGCCGTTGGCGGGGAGGGTGTCGCCAGCCACCGAAGCGGCGGCCGTGAAGGCGCCGGTTCCATTTCCAGCGTTGGTGAGGGTAAACAGGGCCGGCACTTTGTAAAAGAAGGTCCGGGACTCAATGCGTGAGTGGCCGCCCCAAACATCCTCGCTCTGCACCGCCAGCGTGTTCGTGCCGGGCAGGGGAGTCACCGTGATTGACCAGTTGGAGACGGCGTCGCCCCGGGTCAGAGCCGCCACACCAGTGATGACGGAACTGGCGGCGGCGTTGGTCAGCCAATACACCACTTGAGTTAGCTGGACGTTGGTGGGATCGACTCCGGGAAGAACCGGCGAACTGGCCGCGGTCCCTTCCAAGACCGGTGAAGCGCTGCGCTCGAGGGCCTTCGGGGAAGTTATGAAAACCTCGGGCAACTGCCCCGCCATAAAATCAGCTGTCAAAACGAGGTTTGGCTGCATGACAAACCGAATGGTTGGTTCGTAGCTCGGGACCCCGCCGATGTTCCAATTGCTGAACACCGAGGACCTGGGACGGGCCGTAATCGAGTAACTCTCGCCGAGATCCAGCATCGCGCCATTGGTAACACTGAATGAGCCGGTTCCACTTCCAGTCGTGAGAATAGTCAATCGAGCCGGCGCTTCGTAGAAGAAGGTTCGGGAAACAACAGGCGAGATGTCTCCCGAAGCATCCACGCTTTGCACAGAAAGGATATTCGTGCCGGGGAACGGCGTCGCCTTGAATGACCAATTGGAGGCGCCGCCGGCGCCTGTGGTGACCCCGGTCATACCGGTGATGTTTGAACTGTTGAAGAGGTTGGCGAAGGAGTAATTCACATGAATCAGCCGGGTTTCGTCGGGATTGGCGCCGGGGAATAGTGGCGCATTGGTGGCAGTTCCAGCAAACTCCGGTGAACTGATGCGGGCGTTGGGTTTCGGCGACGTGATGGAAACGCCAGGGGGACTAACGGTCAAAACCGTCACGGAACTGGTCAAAGCGCCCCACGTGTTGCTGATGACGAGCGCGTAGCTTCCGACATCTTCGGATAAAACGGGGTTGATAATCAGGGCGCCGGTCGCGGAACCGGAGACCTCACTTCCATCAGTTAAATTCGTTCCATTCAGCAACCATTGATAGCTTAGGGGCGCAAGCCCCTGGGCGAGGTAAGACAACGTGATGGGAGCGCCGACCAACGTGTTGGTCAGCGGCGGGGGCGGCTTGACGACGGGGAAGAAGGAGGGCGGGATAAAGTCGGGGCCGAAAATTCGGAAGACGACGCCGGAGCCATTCGTTCCTCCGGCGGCGCAAGTGCCGTAAAGATTGCCGGTGCCGTCGGAGGTCAGGGCAGAAGATGGATTCGCGCCGTCGGCATTGTCAGAATTGGTGTCCAAGGCGCTGAAGGAGTAGGCGCCAAAATCGCCCTGCAGCGTGATTCTGAAGAGTGCGCCTTCTCCTTTCAATCCGTTGGCAGCGATAGTTCCATAGAAATTGCCGTCCGTTCCGAGGGTGAGGGCGGCGCCGATTCCGCCATCAAGCTGCGGAAATGAACTGAGCATGGCCACTCCACCTGTGTTCGTGATTTCAAAAATGGAGCCGCCCCCCTGCAAGCCTCCGAAAGCGCTTGTGCCGTAGAATTGTCCGTTGGCGCCTTGAACCAGGGTGGAATTCGGGGTGATGGGGTTGTTGCCGGGCGTCTCGTCATCGAACGAATAAATTTGGTTGAAGCTGCCTGCGGCGGTGAGTTTAAAAAATGTGCCGCCATTGATCAGGCCGCCTTGCTGTGTAGTGCCGTAGAAAGCGCCGTCGCTCCCCAGAACCAGAGCATTTGGAAAGGCTCCATTGGTGGTGACAGAACCTGCGGCCGATGCGGGGAAGGAATACAAGCTGGTGAAAGCACCAACAGGGGTGAGCTGAAATATCGTACCTGTGCCGTTGGCGCCGCCGTATTGCGTCGTCCCATAAAGATTGCCGTCGTTCCCCTGCGCCAAAGCGCCCACGGGCATTGCGCCGTCGGCGCTGGTCGCGTAACCGCGGGAGTTGATGGTCTCCGCGGCGAAGGTGTGCAAGTTGGCAAAGGACCCGGACGGGGAAATCTCGAAAATCGTGCCGTTGAAGTTGGAGCCGCCATGGCGGGTGGTGCCATAAAAATTTCCGTTAATCCCCTGCGCCAAATCATTCGGCCCCAAATCGTAATTGACTTCCCCGAGATTGTTGGTGGCCGCCGGGAAAGAATATAAATTGGAGAGAAGGCCAGTGGTGGTCATGAGGAAGATGGAACCTGCGCCGTTGGTGCCGCCATGCAGCGTGGTTCCATAGAGGTTGCCATCGCTGCCCAGGGCTAATTTGCACACAGGGGCAAACCCGTCGCTGTTCGTCGCAGGTGATCCAGGGGAGGAATTTGGAGCGGTGAAGGAGTAAAGCACCGTCGGGCCTGCGCCGGACACAGCCGGGAAGGCCGGGAGGCACAAAGCAACGGCGGCAAGCAGCGCCCGCCAGGCCAGGAGACGTTGTCCAGGCGGCTGGAGGTGGAATGCGCGGACACCGGCTGTCATCATACCATTTAAGGAATTGAGACTTTCAACAAAGCCCTCTTTTGAGTCAAGGCATTATCATTTAAAAGCGCAGATGTAACAGAAATGTCACTTTGCAGCCTCAGAGGCTTGGAATTGTCGCCCCTTTCCAGGCAGAGTGGCCTGGCAAAACGGTGAGCCGCCTTCCATGAAATTGGAGGCGCAAGCGAATTGTTGCACAATTGTCACATAATTGTCACATAAGCCCCTTGAACTGACGCAAAAAGACTGTATCACAAGACCTGCAAAAAGCACATAAGCCAATTAATAATGAATCTGGAATATAAATCAGCGGGAATCATGGCCGGGATGGCGGCGTTTCTGGCGCTGGCCACGACGGCGACGGCCCAGGTTTCCGCGGACGCGCTGCTGGACAAGTTGGTGGCCAAAGGAATTCTCAGACAAGACGAGGCGGAGCAGCTTAAGAGTGAAGCCCTGACCAACAACGCGCAGGGTCCCACCAATTGGGGAGGCATGAAGTTTAAGATCGGCAAGGTCATTAAGAGCCTGGAGTTGTACGGGGATGTGCGGATGCGCTACGAATACCGCTCCGCTCAACTCGGGCAGGAAGCCGGGCCGTACGCAGGGGCTTACGATACGGCGGACCGGTGGCGCTACGCGGTGCGCATCGGGGTGCGCGGCGACTTGGCCGATGATTTTTACTATGGCCTCCGGCTGGAGACTTCCCAAAACGAGCGGTCAACTTGGAACACCTTCGGGGGCGGCGGCTCATCGCCCTATAATGGGCCCTTCAGCAAAAGCAGCGACAGCATTTATATCGGGATGGCATATCTGGGATGGCAGCCGACTTCGTGGCTGGACGTTTCCATTGGCAGGGTGCCGCAGCCGCTCTACACGACGCCGATGGTTTGGGACTCGGACTACACCCCGGAAGGGGCGGTGGAGAAAATAAAACTCACGTACGGCCCGGTGGACTATTTTGCGACGTTGGGACAATATGTTTACCAGGACGTAACCCCGACCAGCGCCGCGGCAGCGGAAGGAGGCTCGAGTTCGTCGTATTTTTTGGGGAACTTTTCTGATCAAAATGCCTATCTGTTGGCCTGGCAGTTGGGGCTGACTTACCACCTCGACACCAATGTATCGTTCAAAGTTGCGCCCGTTGTCTATTCATATGTGGGACACGGGAACGCGAGCGCCGGATTTTACGGCCCGTTCGTGGGGCAGGGAGTGAACGGATTCACGTTCGACCCCACCACCCCCACCACCACCTCCTCCAGCATCCCCGGAGCATACGTTGCCGGAGGAGCCCCCACCAGCTACAACCAAACCGGGATAAATAATCTGGCCATCGTTGAATTGCCGATGGAGTTGAACTTCAAGATTGGGTCTTTGGATGCCAAGGCCTTTGGCGATTTCAGCATCAATCTGGAGGCGGATGACCGTGCCCGCGCGGCGTATGCGGCCGGCGGGGCGGCTGCTTTCCCCGGTGGTCTGCAATTGAACCAGGGCCAGGCCATGCAATTTGGCCTGGCGGTCGGAAACAATCTGGGGCTGGTCTATGGCACAACGTCGAAAAAGGGGACCTGGGAAGCGCGGACCTACTGGCAACACGTCGAACAATATGCGCTGGATCCCAACCTGCTGGACTCAGATTTTTTTGAAGGCCGTGGCAATTTGCAGGGACTTTACGCGGCGTTTGCCTACAGTTTCACCGACGCCATGATCGGCACCCTGCGCTACGGTGTTGCCGAGCGCATTAACGACCTGCTGGGCACAGGCGGTTTCAACGCCGATTTGCCTCTGCCGAACCCGATCAACAGGTTCCAACTCATGCAAGCGGACGTGACGTTGAGATTCTAATGGCGATGCCGGACAAATTACTCCGGCAGGAGCACTGTCACCCGCCCCTGGTACTCCATCAACTGTGCCTTTTTCTTTTTCTTTAGCAGGTCGTTGTCATCGGTAGTGCCATTGGCCGCCACCTCCGAGTTGGATTGTGTTGATTGGTTGACTTGCTGCGTCGTCGCGGCGGCGGAGGCGGAACTGCTGCCCGTCGGGGCGGCGGCAACCGCCGCTCCCGACATGGCCCCGCTGGCGCTGACAGCACCGGCTGAAAAAGCTGCGGCGACATCACTTGCGCCGCTCACAGTAACGCTCCCCACGCCCACAACGGTTCCGCTGACGGTCCCTCCCGCGCTCACGGTGGCCCCTCCTTGCGACAAAACCGTCGCGTTGACATTTTGCAGGGCGCTCACATTCGCGCCCACGCTGGCCACGATCAAGCCTTTGATATTCCCCGTGGCCGTGATGTTCACCCGGCCGCCGATAACCCCGGACCCGGAAGCGTCCACATTGCCCACGTATTCGACCGTCCCGTCGCTGTTCTTGCTGCCGGCATTCAAGTTTATGGTAGCGGTGTCAACAGTCATCGGCCCCAGCGGGATTTGCACGATCCCGCCATGGCTGGCCACAATGTCGCCTTCAGGAGTCTCTACCGTGATATTCCCGATTTGGTCCGAGGTTTGGCCATAAACCAATTGAGGAAAACTGGTGGCGAGGATGCCGCTGCCTGGAATAACATCGTTGAGTTCCTCCACTTGCCCCTCCTTATTCACATAGACCTTTTGGACCGTTACACCCCCGCTGCCGCCGGAGCCTGCATTGACATCCCCATCCAACGATTCCACAAAAACATTGCCGCCATCATAAGCGGCGATGCGGGAGCCATCCACATTAATGTCCCCGGCCGCTATCACGCTGATGTTGCCGCTCCACAGACTGACGATGCCGAGGATCGTTTTATCGCTGACGGGCGGCACCAGCAACGAGCCGACATCAATGGCGCCCCCGCATGTGATATTTATGGCCCCGCCGTATTCAGACGCGATCGTCGACGCAACCATGCTGAGATTTCCGCTTGTGGAAATGTCAATGTCCGCCCCGCGGGCGGTATAAGGCGCCAGCGCCGGATGACCACTAATTCCCAGCGAAACGAGGCCTGCCCCATTTCCCAGGTCTATCGAGGCCGCATTGACTCGGAAAGTTCCCGGCCCGGCCACGGTATAACCCGGCAAGGCAGCAAACTCGACCTGGCTTTGGGTGTAAATTGTCTTTATGGTCGCTGCATCCAGGAAAGGGGTCGTCATGGCCAGCAATGCCTGCTCCACCTGGAGGGACATCACCCCCTCATACTTCAAGCTTCCTGTCTTGGGATCGTAAGTGAACAGGTTTTGCTGGTTGTAAAGATTGTAATTTAGATTGGGATTTGGAACTGGAATGTCACCCGGACCAGGGATGGTGGGCTCTGCAATCTGGTCCAAAGCAGTAAAATCGGGCTTTTCTCCGAACGGCAGGGTGACGATGACGTAATCGCTATGATCGAGGATTTCTCCGCCTGCGGAGATAATGGTGGTGTCGGACGGATGGAGATTCAGGGCCGACACGGAGGAGTCAATGATGTTACCCCCCGCATACATCTGGACGGCTTTCGGCGAATAAAGGCTAAAGTCGGAAATCGAGCCGCTGATATTGATCCGCACCGGGTTCGAGTCGTCCAAATGCAGCAAGTCATTAAGGTTCGGGTCGTTGACTGTGAAGGTATTCGCAGTCGTCCACTGGACACTTTGGCTGTCGGAGATGACGATGCTGTGGGTTTGAATTTGGGATTGGCTGCTCCCGTTCAAGTTGCCGCCGTTTTGGGTTGTCATGACAAGCTCCCCCTCCGGCGAAGGGAACAAGCTGAGGTTCTGCTCCAGCGTAATGCCGCCCGCTCCAGCCTCAATGGTCAAACTGGGCGGAAAGATGAGGCCTTCTTGCGAAGTGCCGGCGACGCGCGCCCCGCCGCCAGTGATGAAGACGCCTTGCCCCGCATCCAACACCACGTAGGCCAAGGGGTTGTAATTGAATAAATGCTGAAACGGATTGGGGGTCGAGGTGCCGATCACGTCAATTTGAGTATTATACAATCCATTGGGATTGCGCACTTCCTGCAAGTAGATGTTGTTGGCCGCGTTGACCACCCATCCGCCGTTGATCAGACTTAAGGCAAGGCCCGCGCTGGTGTTGCCGGCATTGTTGGCCGTGATGGTGCCGGTGCCGTTGGCCAAAACATAATGTCCGGTCACATCGCCGCCCGCCATCAGCGTCACATTGCCTGGAGCTGCCCCGAAGGCCCCGCTGCCGGCATCTTCGCCAACCGATGTGCTGGAAGGCATCTCGGCCCTGATGTTTGCTCCGGCCTGTATAAAGACATTCCCGCCACTCGCCGTGCTGATCCCCCCCAAGTTGGGGAACACCGTATAACCAACGCCCGTTTGAATGAAGTCGTAACCCTGCGTGCTGGTGCCGCAATTCACGCTGCCAGACAGCGCTTGGACACTCACATTGCCGCCAGTGCCGGCATATAACGTGTTAATCGTAGTCCCGTTCACAATCTCCGGCGCAATCCCCGTCACAATCCCCCCAGTCCCGACCGTGACACTGCTCCCAGCCAGAACAGTGATGCTTCCAGCGGCGGTCTCGATCGCGGCGTTGCCAGAAAGTGTGACAGAACCCGTGCCGGAAGTGACCTGATTTCTTGTGAAATTGTACCCCGCGTCAAGTGTCACCGACCAATTGTTCGGGTCCTGGATCACCGAACCACTGCCCAACGTAATGCTACCCCCGGCCTCCAAGGTCAGTTGTCCGGTGGTTTCGCCTGTGCTGGCGCTTAAATTCCAAGTCGTGCCCGCATTCAGCGTGATGTTTCCGGTGGCTTGCAGCGTGATCAGGGAAAGACCGGTGAAGGATGAGTTGACGTTCAAGGTGCTGCTGCCGATGGCGCCGCTGCCCGACGTGCCAATGGTAATACTCGCGGGGTCGAGGAATAGTTGTCCGCCGGCGAAACCCGGCTGTGAACTCCCATCGATGCTCGAATTCAAGGAAAGAACGTTCGGCGCGCTGACTTCAATGCTGCCGCCGTTGCCGCCATTCGCGCCCCCCGTCGCCGTGATTTGACTCCCGGCGCTGTCGCTGAACGTGCCGCCGGATTTGATGACGATGTTGCCCCCCGCGCTGATTCCGGCCCCGCCGCCGTTGGCCTGGATGACTGAGGACCCTGACAATTGGATGTCCTGGGAGGCGTACAACTCGATCACCCCATTCTGCTGCCGCACGGAATTGGCCTGGATCACTCCGCTATTATTGACAGTCTGCGCCTGCAAAAGCACCTGCCCCGCGTCGGCCACAACCCTGCCCTGGTTGTTCACACTGCCGGCCGGCAGTTGCACGGGGGCCGACAAACTCAATCCGTCCGGCCGTTGGGAGAGCAACACCTCCTGCCCGGCCACCAGCGCCGCCGTGCCGCCGGGCGCCGCAATGCTTCCCTGGTTATTGATCTGTTTGGCGATCAAAAACAGGGAACCTCCCGCCTCCGTTTCCAAACAACCATAGTTCACAATCGGCCTTGCCGCCGGCGGGCCGTCAAAGCTCCAACCCGCGCCCCCTCCCGAAGACCACGGGTTGATCGCTGCTGTCGTCACCACCAACCCGTTGGCGCTCACAAAGGCATTGGGGCCAAAATAAAACCCGCTCGCGTTTTGCAGGACAACAATGCCATTGGCATGCAACGAGCCAAATATGGTTGAAGGATTCGCATTGTTGATCCTGTTAAAGACAATGGAAGCGGCCGAAGGTTGCTGAAAGACGGTCGTTTCTCCTGAGGCGATATTGAAACTGTTCCATTGCAGGAAAGCATTCTGCGAGGTGGTGATCTGCAACGTGTTTCCCTGTTGCGCCGATTGCGCCGATCCTGAAACCACCGTCATCCCCTGCGGGTTGGCGTAGCCCCTCCCGCCGGCCAAAACGAAGCACAACAGGAGCGGGACCAGGAACGTTCTCTCCCTGCCATTCAGGATGAATTGCTTCTTCATGTATGAAACATCGTGATTAATCTAAAGCTGCGCGCTGACACTAAACGAAATCCGCTCATGCCCCGACGTGGTAAATGCGCTGTTCCGCAGCGGCCAGGCGATCAAAACGTGGCTTTCCACATGAGAGCCGAAATGAAAATTGACCCCCACCCCGGCGCCCCAAAGCGCCTGATCGGTGTTCTGCCCGGCGCCTTGGTCCAGTTCATAGCCTTCCCCGTAATCAGTGAACGCGGTGATCTGTATGCCAACCTTCAAGGAGCTTGCCCCGCGCCAGTAAACGGGCGAGCGCAATTCCGCCTGTCCCACCCAACCTGTGTCCGCATACAACTCTCCTTCCCGGTATCCTCGAACGCTGGCGTTGCCCCCCAACTCGAACTGTTCCAGGTTCAGCAGCGGTATGTTGGCCCACTGCCCCGCCATGCTGCCATACAAGGTGAAGTTATCGGGCAGAACCTGGGTGCGCGACAACTGCGGCCGAACCGCCACAAATTCCGTCGTGGCCTCCGTCGAGTTCGCGATCAGAACCGGGAATGCTCTCTCCCGGGAAAGCGTCCCGCCCATTCCCGCCACCAGGGAGAGACCGCCGTTAAATTGGTTCCAGAGATCGCCTGGCGGTCCAATTTGACCCCAATGATCCCGGCGCGATCCATTCCAACCCAAAAAAAGCGGCGTGTAATTCAACGAGGGAATCGTCGCCACGCCCGGTATGGCAATGCTGCTTTGCGTAATTGTGGGCGGTCCCGCCCCGGTCCCGTGCGAGACAACGGTCGTGTAGTAAAAGTAATTGGTCGGCAGCGTCACCACTTTGTCCTCCTTGTAGTCCATCCCCACGCTCCAACTGGACTGGATTCCTTCCCAGGCTGGCAACGGGAAACTCAACCTTCCCCCGACTGTGATTTGAGACGTGTACTGCTGTGAGACCAGTTGTTTATCAATCGTCAGCAGACTATTTGTTCCACCACCACCTCCGCTAACAACTGATGTTTCCGGCCCATAAATAGTCGGCCCGGTGGTGGATCGGGAGGCATACGCCGTGAACTCCGGACGCCCGGTTGCCGGAGGCTGCACAAACTGCTTCGTCGTCTCGTTGTAACCGAAACGGGTCTGATCCTGCGCAATTTGTTCCTCCGCCCCCGTCGGCGCCCCAAATGGCGCCCGGTAAAAGCCGCTGTAATAAGTGACCTCCGGCGCGTCAATCTGGTTTAATGACAAGTGTGTGTCCGTTCCCAGTGATGGCTTCATCTCTTCGGGACTGAACCCATACTGCACGCCCAAGCTGTGATCCAACTGCCACAGGTTGTCATAAGAGGCGTTGGCGTTGACCCGTAACTCCGGCGTGCCCGGCGGACTGTAATTGTCTAGATCCACCCGGCCATGCAACGGCAGCCGGTCCTTGACATCAAGGATCAGCGCCGTGGTGCCCGGCTCCAGTCCCGGCCGCACTTCAGGCGAGATTTGCCGGTCGGGGTTGGAATTCGCCCGGTCCAACTCGGTTTGAAACACCTTTGAATTCAGAATGCGCTCCCCGGATTCGAGCGACTTCACATACGGCAACGCCGCCATGATATTATTCGAACTATAGTAACGATTGTGCAAAATCTTGATGGCCGCCAGTCTCCCCTCTGTCACCTGAAAGACGATCACCCGGTTCGTGACTTGCTGGGGGGGCGCGGAGACTTTCACGGTGACAAAGCCGCGCTGGTAATACTCCATTTGCAGGGCGCCCATGGCATTCGTGATCCTGCTTATATCCACCGCGTCGCCGGTGTACGGCGCAAGAATGCGGGAAATGAGATTGCTGGACAGGACTGTGTTCCCCATCACCTCATACCGGTCCACCTTGAATTTGAGCGCGGCCTGGGCGGCGGCGGGCTTGGCGCTGGTAGTGGCCGTCGCCGGTTGGTTGGTGCTGCCGCGGCCCGCTGCTTCCGCGCCAAAACTCCTGGAAACTCCCGCCACACTCAACAGCAGCCAAACCACCGCCGCCGCCATTTGCAGCGGCCTGGCGGGCGGCGGGCGGCGCGGCGGCGGCATCTGCCGTTCCCGCCATTCGGTTGGTGTCATGCGAAAATGCTTTCTGAACACAAAATTGAAATGAGACAGCGAACCGTGCCCGCTCTCCAATGCCACGTCAATAATTTTCAAGTTCCCCTGCAGCAGCAATTCACACGCCTTCTTGAGCCTGAGCTCCGAGACATAGGAGAGGAAGCCGGTCCCCAATTCCTCTTGAAACAGCCGGCTCGCGTGGCGTTCGCAGCAATGCAGCAGTTTGGCCATTTCCCCCAGCGACAAATTGGAAAACTCCGATTCCGGAATCTGACCGATGAGCTGCCGCAGCCGCCCTTTGGCCTCTTGTTGGTTCTTCTCATTCTCCCTCCCTTTTTTCAGCGCCTCATGCAACTGCGACCCCACCAATTCTGCAAACGTTTGCGCGAATGCCAGCCGGTTGGACAACGTCGGCATCGTTTCCTGCGCGAACAACTGCGTCACCCGCCTGGCCAGAGGGTGCTCGGCTGGCAGCGCCAGGAACGGCATGCACCACCGCGCCACGTCCGTCTCCAGGCATTGCCGCTCCAGCGCCGTCAAAAAGCCCATCAACGAATTGACCCGTATCGACATCCCGCGGAACATCGCCCGCCCCAGCACGCTCGCCGTCAGCGTCATTTGCGATCTCGGCGGACAGACGATCACCCCGTCCAACGGCAACTCCTTGTTCCCTTTGTTGTCAAAAGCGTAGGCGATGCCCTCGGACAATTGAAGAACCATCCAATCCGATGTCGCCAAATGCCATTCGGCGCCGTTCAGAAGGGTTCGCTCAAATCTGGTCAGATGGGCTGGATTCGCCATCTGGATTGGTTTGCTCAATCTCGCCATATTATCCAATTTTACTGAGATTAGCGACAAACCGGCGGAGGCGATGTGACAATCTTGCAACAATCTATTGGCCGAAAACCGCGCTGGCGGGCCGCCCTCAATACAGCCCTTTAAAAGAAAAAGGTGCGAACTCCTGCGGGTCCGCACCTTTGTCTCATCCCCGTCTCGGGGACTTCAATGTCAAATATGGCTTCTCAGAAGTGGGTGATGGGACCGCCGTCGTAAACGCGATAGACGTCCATGTTTTCTTCCAGGATTGCCGTCTGAGGAGTGTTCAAAACCTGCTTGCTGATTTCATAATCAATGGCGAGGACCAACCCCGGGCCAAAGTCATCGTTGATATATACACTGGTAACATCAGCAGCCTGGGCGCTTACAAAGAAATGCTCGTAGCTCCAGAAGGGATACGAGCCATTCACCACCCCAGGGATGTTATACTCGAAAGCCCCACCACCCCCCAACACCAGGACTGGATTGATGTTATCGTAGATGAGAGCGGTGCCCGGAATAATGCCGGCAGTAAGGGCTCCTGGATCAACCAGTCCCTTCGCATCCGAGAATGATATGTAACCCACCACAGGACTTGTGTCAGGTGCTCCACCGAAGCCTGCTTGGGAACCGAAGCCTCCGAGGGCCTTGGCCACATTGCCACCCGAGCCGTAACCACCGTCGTCTGGCCCGTAGTATGTGCCCAAGGTCGCCAACGCCCAAGATCCAATATTTCCAGCCGCTCCTGGTGTGCCAATGCCTCCATTGACCGTCCATTGCACGATGGCGGTGCCTGTAGAAATGGGAGTCAATTCCTCCGCCGTGATGCGAGTGCCGGAGCTGTAGTCACGACCCGTTAATTTGATCTTCGTGGCAGAATCCGCATTATTGCCAGTCCAAAAGTTCAAACCACACTGTCCGGTGGTAAACAGGTTGACAATTTCGTTATTGTTTATGGAGGTAATAGGAAGAGCCGCAGCGTACGAATTTGCAGCCCACAGAAACGGTTGAACCGCGATGCCTTGATCCACGCCGGTTGAAATTGCGCCAAGCGATATGATCTCGTTCAACGCTGGGAACGGATATATTGTCGAGTCCTGTCCCACATCCGAGAATGCGTAGTCCACCGCATGCGTAAATGTGGCAACGCCAGCGCCATTAGGGGCGCCGATGTCTTCGAAGTTTTGCGTCACGGCGGGATGGGTGCATTCATTGACTCCCTGTGCTGAACCGTCAAAGGAGCAGTAAACTTCGACAGGCCCGGCGGTAAGATTGGCATCCAAGCCGCCGTTATAGCCTCCCAATGTGACGTTATTGGGCGTGCCGTTGAAGGTGAATATGTTGTTGCCGCTGACGTCGCCAGGTTGATGGGTCAGGCCCATGTCCTGCAGAGCGGCAAAGACCTGCGAGCGGAACGCCGTGGAACCGCTGATAAAGATCGGGTTGGCATCAGGAGGGACAAGAGGACCAGGAGGGAGTGCTTGAGCGAGGGGCGCGATTGCCAGCCCGATCACCAAGGCATTGAATGTTTTGTTGATTTTCATATGTCGTTTCTTTCTTTCTATTTATTGTTATTGACTTGTTGAACTGGATGCTTTTTGTTTTCAGGGTTGATTCTCTCTCAGGCCGCAAGAGAGCGGAATTGTTTCAGGGACAGAGATTGGCCAGGCGGAAAAATAAATTCCCCGCGGGCTGGCTGATCGTGACGCTGTTCGTGCCGCCGCTGGGAGTGATGGCGTAGGTGCTGTTTACCCAGCCCGATGGCGCCGACAGATCGCTGTTCTGTTGCAGGGTGAAAGTGCCTGTGGCCGGCCAGGAGACAACAACACTTGTGCCGACTTGGGAGACACTCAGGGGGGGCACCGGAATACCCGCCGTGTAATCCAATTCGCCAGTGGCGCCGTTGAAGGTGAAGTAACCCTTGTAGGTGGGAGCGCCGGAACCGCTCACAGGCACCAGCCACAGCGCAGAATACACCGTGTTGTTGCCAGTAGTGATGCTTTCCAGCAATCCGCCCCCGTATGCTCCGGTGATTTCGCCGCCGAAGTTGATAAGGGCGGGCTCGTCCGCAGGTGCGGCTAGTGATTGATAGCTGTAAGCCTGGCCCGAGTCTAGGCTCACTATATCCCCGCTGGCGTCCAAAGAAAAGACAACTGTGCCGTCAAAGCCTTCGAGACCCAGGCCGATGTCTCCGACCCGGCTGGCGACGGTGATTGGATTGCCCAACTGGGAGGGAGGGTATTGCGGTTCAGCCCATACTGTCGGCTGCGCCTTGGTCAACCATACTGTGTCCGATACGTTGTCCACCGCCACAGCCGTGAAGCCAACATTGTCGAGAGAACCGCCAAAAGCGGTTATCAGTTCGGACTCGGTAAACAGAGGGGTGTAGCCGTTGTTGACCCCATTATTTAACACAGTCATGCAGGTAAGGTTCAAGAACGTGCTGATCTGGCCCAAGTCAACCGTCACGTCCGCCGCGCCGGTATCGAGGGTGTTGCGGAAACTCAACAACAGATCCTCGTTGTGATAGGTGATTTGCGCCTGTGCTTTGGGGGTTGCCACGAGCGCAGCGCCGGCCATGGCCATTAAGATTGATTGTTTTATATTCATAGTGTCTGTTTTTTTCATTGGCCTTTTTGGGGCCGGTTGTTATACTTTTAACTTCTTTTCAGCGCGACAAACTGCGCTTCAATATTTTCTGTCGTTTTGCGGCGATTTTGGTCTGTTGATTCGGAACAACTTTGCACCGAGCAGTTCCTTGCTATACATGGGCTGACTATAAAACTTCCCAAGAATACTTCGTCTCGAAAAGAGACATGGTTTGATGAAAAACGGACACGGCCCGCCAAATTCACAACATGCTTGAAATCAGGAGTTTACAATAATATTTTGAAAATGAAACGCCTGGCTGACGGCAACCGGACATAATGTCAACGATTCTTCACAATCCAAAGGCCATTCGTTACAATCAGCATGATGCGCACGGATGATGCCGTCGTGCAATACCGCAAGGCCCTGGAGATCAATCCTCATTACAAGAAAGCAAGGAGGCCGCCAATTTCAAATCTGAAAATCCAGTGTAGAGCCAGTGAAGTTGAAAACGATGCGTCTTTCCATTATTATTGGGGGACAGGCGCCAGCGGCTCAACGTCGAAACGAACCACCACGCGCGGGGGGAAATTGGTGGGTGGCGGATGACTCACCCTTTCGGTGCTGGCAATGGCCAGGCGCACAGAATCGTCCCATTGTTTTTGACCGGAGGTTTTCTTCCAGACAGGACTTGTAACCTCCCCCTCTTTACTCACAGCGATTTCCACTTCGGCCACATTGGTATGGTCGTCCATGTCCTTGGGACGTTCCCAGTTGAATCGCAGCGAATTCTCCAGCAACCCTTTGTAAAGTTGCACGGGGTCCGAACTGGTCACAACCGGCTTGCCTCCCTCGAACGCAAAGGAGGGCAAGTCCGCCACGGGCGGCGCAACGGCGGGCGGCGCGGCGCTGGCGGCAGGGGGAGCTGCGGTCTCCTTTGGTGGTTCGATTTTCGCGGCCTCGGCAACTTTGGGCACGTCCACCTTGGGAACGATCACCTTGGGCTTTTCCAGCTCTTTGGGTTTTTCCGGGGTTTTTTCCTTGACCATCTCGACGGCAATTTTTTTGATCTGCTTGCCCAGATACCCCTCGCGGGCGGCAAAATACAGCAACGCGCCCACGATCAATCCGTGAAACAGCGCCGAGATGATCAGGTTTATCTTCGTGGAATTGCGGGCTTTTCGTTGTTGTGTTCCGACTAACATGGCTGAGCCTCCTGCTCTTTCTTGTCCGCGGCCTTCGTGGCCGGCCTTACTTTGGTGACGTTGACTTGCCGGCGGAAAGCCTGGGAAATGGGTCTTCGTTCATTTGTTCATTTTACATTCGTGCGGGAATTCATTGATTTCTTGGGTCTTAAAGGACCCACCCCCACCCCTGGGCCAACCGCACCAGCGCGTAACCCAACGCGCCTGTGGCGGGAATGGTGAACACCCAAGCCCACACCATCCGCTCCACCACCGTCCAATTGATGGCGTTGAAGCGCTTGGCGCAACCGACACCCATGATGGCGGCGGAGATATTGTGCGTGGTCGATACCGGAATCCCAAGCAGGGACGCCAGTCCAATGACGGTCGCCGAGCTGGCCTCCGCCGCAAAGCCATTGATCGGATGCAGCTTGACCACCTTTTGCCCCAGAGTCTTGATGATGCGCCAGCCCCCCACGGCCGTGCCCGACGCCATGACCAGCGCGCAAACCACTTTGATCCAAGCCGCGATTTCCAAATCTTTCCCGGGCGGAGGCAGCGGCGCGCGCAGAAACTCAAGCCATACCGGCAAATGATCAAAGTTCCCGGCCTTGGTGGCCGACAGCAGCGCCAGCGCAATGATGCCCATGGTTTTTTGGGCGTCGTTGGTGCCGTGCATCACGCCCATGGCCCCGGCGCTGAACATTTGGGCCACGCCAAAAAACGTATTGACCTTGGAGGGGCGCTGGTGCCGCAGTGTCACGTAGAGCAGGGCCATCAACACGAATCCGCAGATGAATCCAAGCAGCGGCGAAAAAAACATCGGCACAATGACCTTCCACCACAACCCCTTGCCCAGAAACCAATGCACCGTGCTCGGCTGCGACCAGATGATGACCTTCCAACGATTGTGGGCGGCCGCCAGCGCCGCCCCGCACAGGCCGCCGATCAACGCATGACTGGAGCTGGACGGCATCCCGTGCCACCAGGTGATCAAATCCCACCCAATGGCTCCCAGCAACGCGCAGACGATGATATCCGAGGTGATCGGCACCACCCCGGAATCAACCAGGCCGCCGGTGATGGTCTTGGCCACGGCTGTGCCCAAAAGGGCGCCGACAAGATTGGTGCAGGCCGCCAGCACCACGGCCTGGCGCGGCGTCAGCACCTTGGTGGAGACGACGGTGGCGATGGAATTAGCTGTGTCGTGAAAGCCATTGATGTACTCAAAGACCAGCGCGATCACGATAACCGTCACGATGAGCGTCATGGCAGATCAGGAGTTTTTGAGCGCAATGTTGGAAATGACGTTGCCCGCGTCCCGGCAACGGTCAATGGTCTTTTCCAGCAGTTCGTAGAGGTCTTTACGCACAATGACCGTGATCGGGTCGTGCTGGCCGGAGCACAGATCGCGGAACAACTCAGTGATTGTCCTGTCCGCCTCCCCCTCCAGATGTTGCATCTTGTCGTTGAGGCTGCGGATTTCCTCAAGATTTCCACCCCGCCGAAGGCATTTGACCATCTCCATCACTGTGGCAGTCGCCTGGGTCAGAAGATGGATTTGCCCGGCGAAATCGACGTCCTGAACGCGTTGCGGGGCCAGAAGCAGGCGGCTGGCGAACTTTTCCACCGTCTTGGGAATCCGGTAAAGGGCATTGGCCAGGCTCTCGATGTCCTCCCGTTCCAAAGTCGTCACAAATGTTGTGCAAACCGCCTCGTTGATCTGTCCGCGCAATCCCCGCTCTTTGCGCCGCGATTCCACAAAACCATGAGCGAGCGCAGTTTGATTCGGGTTGGCGATCAGTTGGACCAGTGCCTCCACGCTGGTCCGCGCCTCCTGCGCGCTGGCCTCAAGGAGGCCGAAGAACTTGTCCTCCTGACCGAGTATTTTCTGCAGTGAAAACATAGATCCTGTTTCTAATGGTTTGAAGCGGGGCCGTAAACAGGTTTTTTGTTACGATTGTGTGTCAGCCCCGCGCCCTTTCCATCAAGGCGCGTCCTTGGACGCCTGCGATGACTAAAGTTCTGAAAAACTGCCAATCGGAGCGCCGCAGCCTGGCAATTGTCAACTCTAAATACTTGCGCATTACGTAAATACCTTGTTGACAACTTGTTATGACTTTGCAAAATGCTGAAAATTTCACGGTTTTTTTCGGGGCGGATGGTCTTGAGAAATTGAAAGCTCTGCCCCGAAGCCTTTCGGGGCTGCCTTTCAAACTGAAAGGCATTTGTTTTGGAAAGGGGCGATTCAACTTTTGTCTTTTGCGCAGCGCTGGCTCAAAAGTCAAGCAGGCCCGCCTTCGCCCGGGGACGGGCTGCGGCGCGGCATTTTTCGCGGAGCGAAAAATGGAGGCGGCGGGAGTTGAACCCGCGTCCCTGCCAAATAAACCAGCCGCGACTACATGCTTAGTCAGAACAGAGTGTCAACCGCTGAATAACGTTCTGACGCGAATTCATCGGTCCAGCCCGCATGAAAACCTTCGGCAAAAACCGCGCGGACTCCGGCCTTTGCCTAACCTGCTGTGGCGTTCTTCCCCGTAGCAGGTGTCCGGGATCGAACGTCGCGGCTCTTTAGGCCGCGAGAGCTAATTGTTCGTTAGCACTTATTTTTTTGGTCCGATTTTTTACGAGGCCAACGAACCATCCTCGGCATGCCGCCTCTGGCGCATCTCGCAGGTCGAAACCAGTGCGCCCCCTCATGTATAACACTACTATCCCGCGAATCTGCCCGGCAGTCAAGTTTCTTGGCAAATACGGGCCGGGGTGGCAGTGTCCGGGGGCGGACTTCATTGAACGCAGCATGGAAAAAAATGCCCTCATCACCGGCGCGACCGCGGGAATCGGTTATGAATTCGCCGAGTTGCTGGCCTCCAAAGGCCATGCCCTGGCCTTGGTCGCGCGCGATCAGGCGCGGCTCGCGGAACGGGCCGGGTCTCTGGAAGCCCGGCACAAAACCCGGGTCATAACGCTGGCTAAAGACCTCTCCGACCCGGCCTCGGCGCCGGACATTTTTCGGGACTTGCAACGCCGGAATTTTCCAGTTTCCGTCCTGATCAACAACGCCGGGTTCGGGGTTTACGGCCTCTTTGCCGAAACAGACCTGGCGCGGGAATTGCAGATGTTGCAGGTCAACATGGCTTCGCTGGTGCAATTGACCAAACTGTTTTTGAAACCGATGCTGGACCGTCGTGAAGGCAGGATTCTGAACGTCGCTTCAACGGCTTCATTTCAACCCGGCCCCCGCCTTTCGCTTTACTCGGCCAGCAAGGCTTTTGTCCTTTCCTTCTCCTGCGCCCTGGCTTTGGAGTTGAAGGGCGCCGGCGTAACGGTCACGGCCCTGTGCCCGGGCGGCACCCGGACCGAATTCCAGCGGCGGGCCGGCATGGAACGCGCCGCGATTTTCAGCGCAGCGGACCTGCGTCCCATGACCGCCCGGAGCGTGGCGGAAATCGGCTATGAGGCCATGTTGAAAGGCAGGCCCGTTGTGGTCGCGGGATGGAAAAACAAATTAATGGTTGCAGTCTCCAGGCGCGCCCCCACGATGTGGTCCGCTCGCGTGGCCGAACAATTAAACAAAGGCCGCTGACTGAAAACATTCTTGAAATCGCGCCCGCCTGCGGATTTGATATGCGCATGTTGACTGGAACCTACACCGCCATTGTCACCCCATTCCGCAACGGGAAGTTTGATGTCGCCGCCTTGCGCCGCCTGATTGGGCGGCAAATCCAGGCGGGGGTTGATGGCGTCGTGCCGGTCGGGACCACCGGCGAATCGCCCACACTCAATTACGAGGAACACATCGAGGTCATTGCGCGCTCGGTCGAATTTGCCGCCGGCAAAATCAAGGTCATGGCCGGCAGCGGCGGCAATTCGACCAGCGAAGCGGTCTATTTGACGGTCGAGGCCGAAAAAGCGGGCGCGGATTCAACCTTGCAAGTGGCTCCGTATTACAACCGGCCAACGCAGGAGGGGCTTTACCAGCATTTCCTCGAAATCAGCCGGGCCACAAAATTGCCGGTGATTCTTTACAACGTTCCTTCACGTTGCGGGGTCGAGATTGCGGTCGAGACGGTGCGCCGGCTGGCGGCGGCCACGCCCCGCGTGGTGGGGATCAAGGAAGCGGGCGGCAACGCGGATCGCGTGAGCCAATTGCGCGCGGCCCTCGGCAGCCGGTTCTCCATTTTCTCCGGCGATGATTCCCTGACCCTTCCTTTCATGGCGTTGGGCGCGCACGGGGTGATCAGCGTGGCGTCAAACATTATTCCAAGACAAGTGGCGCAAATGGTTCGCGCTTGCGCTCGCGGGGATTTTGCCGCCGCGCTCAAATTGCATGACCGCTATTATCCCATTTTCAAGGATTTGTTCATCGAGCCAAACCCCGTGCCGGTCAAGGCGGCCGCCGCCATGCTCGGTCAAATCGAGGAGGAATACCGCCTGCCGCTGGCGCCGTTGAGCGCGAAAAACCGCGCCATCCTGACAGCAACCCTCGTGCAATGCGGCATTCTCAAACCATGACCAGGATTATCATCGCCGGCGCAAAGGGCAAAATGGGGCAGGCTCTTTTGCGGACCGCGGAAAAATTTCCCGGGCTGGTCGTGGCCGCCCGGATTGATCTCGGACAAGAGTTGGCCAGGGTCATCCAGGATGCCGATGTGATCGTTGATTTTACGGCTCATGAAGTCACTGTCCCGTTTGCCCGGCTTTGCGCCCGGCACAAAAAGGCCATGGTCATTGGCACCACTGGACATACGGGGGAGGAGCGAACGGAATTGATGAGTATTTCCACGCAAATTCCCATCGTGTGGAGTTCGAATTTCTCCACGGGCGTCAACGCCTTGTTTTGGCTGACACGCAAGGCCACCGAAATTCTCGGGCCGGATTACGACTTGGAAATCGTCGAGATGCATCATCGGCTGAAAAAGGACGCCCCCAGCGGCACGGCCAAAACTCTGGCGCAAATTCTCGCCGGAGCCAGGCAACAACAATTGGATAAAGTGGCGCGCCATGGCCGCGAAGGCATTGTTGGCGAACGAACGGCGGCGGAAATCGGCATCCACTCCGTGCGCGGGGGCGATGTGGTGGGCGATCACACGGTCATTTTCGCCACGACCGGCGAACGGCTGGAATTGACCCATAAAGCATCCAGCCGCGAAACCTTTGCCGGCGGCGCATTGCGGGCCGCGCAATGGGTCATCGGCAAAGCGCCGGGCCTTTACGATATGCAGAATGTCCTCGGCCTCAAGTGAGAATACCGGAAATCGCGTTTGTCGCGCTAGGTTCGAACCTGGGCGACTCAATTGACATCGTTTCCAGAGCCATCGCGCAATTGCAATCGTTGTCCGATAAACCCCTGCTCAAATCGTCCCTCTGGCAGAGCGCCCCGGTGGATTGTCCGCCCGGCTCGCCGCCTTTCATTAATGCCGTGGCCGCGCTTGAACCGCGCACGGGAGAAACCCCCGCGAGATTGCTGCGTCAATTGCGCGGGCTGGAAGAAAAATTTGGCCGGCAGCCGAAGAAGATCCTCAACGAGCCGCGCTTGCTTGACCTGGATTTGATCGCGTTCGGCTCGCGGACGATGAATTCGGCGGATCTAATACTGCCGCATCCCCGTGCGCATTTGCGGCGGTTTGTATTGCAGCCGCTGAGCGAGATCGCGCCGGATTTTGTTTTGCCCGGTCAGACGAAAACCGCGCAACAATTATTGCGCGGCTTGAAAACCGATGAGTCCCTTCGTCAATTATGAAAATTGGCGGACTTACTTTTTCAGCGTTTTGTCGGCGTTGCCTGATTTCACAGTTTTTGTCCTGTTTCCCTGGCCATCGTTGCGAATGCGTCCTCCAACTGGTTCCGGCGGCGCACCTCCAGGTCGAGTTGCTGCCAGCCGATGCGATCCAGAATCCGGATGCGCAAGCGTAACACGTCGCGCAGCGCCAGCTTGTCCGACACTACCAGCAGGTCAATGTCCCCGCCGTGCGCGGCGTCATCGGTGCGCGAGCCGAAAAGGTAAAGTTCAGCCTCCGGATCCAAACGGCTGACCTCCTCGCGAATGGCCTCCGCTTCACTGGCTTTCAATCTCATGGCTGATGGGCAAATTCATTAACTAAAAAATAATATCATTTCGCGGAACACCTGGCAAGAGGGCTTATGCTGCAGGCGCAAACTCACACAGCGCCTCAACGCCGGCGGCGGAGCCGTCGCGCAGCCAGCCGTCTAATTGCGCCTGGTCCTTGAGTTGCTGGCCCCGCGCGCGCGGCACGACAAAGTAGCGGCAATCCACTTCCGGCAATGCACTCATGTCGCCCCATAATTTTTCAAATTGGGCGACGGGAAAGACATCCTCCTGGCCGTGGCCCCACCGCTTCTTGACATCTTTGAGCGTGATGTAAGTGGGCATACGCGCGGCCAGTCCGCGGATGGCCGCCGAAACCTTGCCGGCATCGGCCAAATCGGCCGTCGTCAATTCGAAAATGCCGAGCAGCTTGCGCAGATCAATCCAGGTGCTTAGCGAATTATAGTAGGACAGTCCAAACTCGTCTTCTTCGCGGGGCATGGCCAGGCCCTCCACAATGCGCGCGCGGCCATTGACGCGCGCCAGGCCGCCTCCACGGTCTTCCAGGCGGCGCGTAATCATTTCAAAGGACAGCGCCGCCCCCTGGCGGATGTGCAGGCCGAGCAGCGCCGGATTCAAATCGGCCCCGAGGGAATCAATGTTGTGCGCCAGCAAATACTTCAAGCGGGGGCGCTCCTGGAGCAGGCGCGCCAGGACGCCATTGCGCAGCAGGTTGGAAATCTCGTACCAATGGCCCACGGGATGAAGGCATTGCGCAGGCACATTGTCCGTGTAATCGCTTCCTTCCCCTGCATGTCTGGCCCAGCCGATGAGCGCGGCCCGCAGGCTGTCACGCACTTTTTGCGCCTGCTCATCGAGAATTTGCTGCGGCATTTCCTCCCACAAAAATCGCAGATCGCGCTCCATTGGGACCAGACGCAATCCGATGGCCCGCCCGGCTGAAAGCAGCACGGGGCCGGCATACCCGTAGTTGTTTTGCCGGGCCAGCCAGGTTTCAATAGGCCCGTGGGTCAGGTAGCTGGTGGTGATGACATGAGGCAGGGCCACGCCGCATTGCGAGCCGATGCGCCGGCTTTTGGCAAGGTGGACTTCCAGGAAAGTGCGATGTTTCCCCCCCAATTTGCAGAAGGGATGGAGCGCTTTGACCACGCCGGCACCCTGGGTCCACCGGCTGCCGATGCCCGCCGCCAGCGTGACCACTGCGGCTTCCCCGTCCGCCAACGCTTGCCGCCCAAGCTTCAAACACTCCTCGGGCAATGGGCCGGTGGCATCGACGACATCCCCCGCCTGAACGTCTTCGATTGTGGCGCTGGCCAGCAGGCGGTTTTGCGCCAGTCCAATTCTCCCGTCCTTGAGATCGGCCCGGATTTGCTCGTGCTCGGCGCTGTCAAATCCATTTTCCTCCAGCAACGCCGCCAGGCTCTGTCCGCCGGACGCATCCTGTTTCAATTGCGGCAGCAGACGGTCGAACACATCCTGCACCACGCCGCCCAGCTCGGGTTTATTCCGGCTGGCCGCGGCAAATTTATCCAACTCCGCCCGGCGCAGCGGCGGGAGGGTTTGCAAATCGAGCTTGAGCAATTGCGGCACCACCAGCGCGTAATAGTGCGGCGGCAAAAGCGAATCCCCGCCCGTGAGCAAATCGGCCCATGTCCCCTTTTCGTTGATGGCGAAATCATAGACCACCGGCTCCATGGCGAAGGGCAACGCGCTTTCCAATTCGCCTTTCGTCCGGGCCATGATGCTTTGCAAGCGTTCCTGCGCCTCGGTCCGGCGCGCGGGCGCAAAGATAAACCCCATGCCGCCGCCCGACATTCCGCCCAGCATCCAAAAGCCCCAAAAATCCGCGCCGAATTCCGACCGCACGCGGCCGATCAGGGTTTCCGTGTAAAAATTGTCCGCCCACGGGATGATGGTTTGGATCGGGCCGTGAAAATTTCGCGAAGTGGCCACGCCGATTTTTTGCACGTCCTGCTCGCGCAACGCGGCCAGGATTTCGTCCAAAATTCCCAGCGCCTCCTGCCGGGCCTTCCATTCCGCCTCGCTCCTCAGCAAATACTTTTCGGTCACCATTTCCAGGATCGGGCCGACGTTCTGGGCCATGCCGCCGTGAACCAGGACCAGGCTTTCCTGCAATTTCCGGCGCACCTCCGCCGGCGCGTCGCGCTCATCGAACACATGATGCACAGGCATTAATCGTCCGCGGCTCAAGCCGAATTCGGGATCGCCTTCCCGCGCCAGCGCGCCCTGGATGAGTTTCATGCCCGGCCATACTCCGCCCGAATCCTGCCATCCCCCGCCGGAGCCGCCCAGCCATTCGCCCAAAATGGCGCGAGCCAGGACCAGCCGGCGCTCCTCCTCCCGCAATGCGCCGCTCAGGGATTGCGCCTGCCCTGTCGCGCGCATGCAAACGGAAATCAGCGCGGCCAGCAGATTCGTCGAAACCGCCAGGCGCGAGCCTTTGGGGATGTTATGAACGTTGCTGACGATTTCCAAACCGCGCCCGGGGCCGAGCAGGCGCGCCAGCAAATCGGCCAGGCTCTGGCCCGAACCTTCAATGCCGGGAGGGACGATGCCCGCCGCGATGACCGCCGCTTTGAGCAGCCCCAGGTAATCCCTGGCAAAATCAAACACTTCCGCCAGATGCGTGATGTCGGCGGCGGCGCCCAGATCCACGCTGGTCAAACGCAAAACCGGTTCGTCAATCACCCGCAAATAGACTTCGATGGGCGGCCGTGGCGTGGCATCGCGTCCCCGCACACCGAGGTCAATGGAAACGTTCAACACCTTCGCCCCTTCCGGGTAATCCATGCCCAGAAAAAAAATGTCGCTCCAGGCGCTGTGGGTCAGGTCCATGCGCACCGGAGTCTGCTCGCGCAACACCGGATAAGTCCCGTCCGCCCCCCGTTGCAGCAATTCCCCCCGAATGCGCAAAGGGTGATCGGCCGGATGGCCCATGCGGAACATCCATTGATTGCCGCGCACGGAACGGACGCTGCGCCGCACCTGGTCCGCCAGCGTTTGAATGCCGAGCTGATGGTAGGCGGCGGCCAGCCCGCTGGAAATGGCGTCGCTCGGCCCGTCCTTTTCCTGGCAGCCCAGGAACACTTTGATCGCCTCCTCGAAGCGGCGTTGCAACAGATGGGCATGGCCCTGGAAAGGGATGAACCCGCGCAGGGTGACGCCGGGCTTTAACGGCAGATGAAAGCGGTGAATCGCATAGAGAAAAAAAAGCGCCCGCACCCGTTCGTAAAGATTCTCACTGCGCCGCCGGAATGTTTCCAAATCCCGGCCCTCCGCCAGCAATTGCTCCAGCGAAGCGCTGTGGCAGAAGGCGTCCAGCGATTGGTTCGCCACGGCAGGGTCCGGCGCGGTGATTATTTCGCTAAGATGGAGGGACATGGCGGGGAAAATCATTCGTCATTCCAACGCCAGCATCTCCACCAGATTGGCCAGCACTTCATCGCGGTCCTTGCCATCGAATGCCAGGGCCAGTTGCGCTGTCAACAAACCATATTTGAGGCCGATGTCGTAGCGGCGGCCATGCAGTTCCAGGGCCAGATAACGCTCCTTGCCCGCCAGATCATTGAGCGCCGCCGTCAACGCCACCCCGTTGCGGGAGCTTCCGGCCATCTCACTGAGGCGGTGCATGATGGCGGGCGTCAAGACGTGCATTCCGAAAAAGCACAGATAACGCCCCGCCCTCAATCCCGGCACGATCAACTTCTGCTCCGCCTCCGTTGGGGTCGGTTTTTCCAGCACACTCTCGATCTGGTAGAGCCGCTGGCGTCCCGGCACCAGGCGTCCGCCCACCGCGCCGTAAAAAGGCAACTTGCTCTCATGCGTGGCTTGCACGGCGGAAACCGCGCACGATTCCGCCCGCGCCGCTTCCACCAGTTGTTGCGCGCAATTTTTCTCCGCCCGGCTGACGTAAAGATGGTCGCCGACCAAAAGCAAAAAGGGGGCGTCGCCCGTGAACCCGCGGGCGCATTGCACGGCGTGGCCGTAGCCCAGGGCGGCGGTTTGTTCGACAAACCGGATGCGGCCGGCGTGCGGGCCGGCGGCCGTGCGATAAGCCACCTGGTCCCCGGGGCAAACCACGATGCAAATCTCATCGATCCCGGTTTTGAGCAC
>Ga0326728_10003884_pt1 | contig 45305 bp, 42 predicted proteins | sample MB3enrmetagenome_FD_207602 | JGI IMG/M metagenome (GOLD analysis project Ga0326728, IMG submission 207602) | Lab enriched peat soil microbial communities from McLean, Ithaca, NY, United States - MB31MN | ecosystem: Environmental > Terrestrial > Soil > Wetlands > Peat | place: USA: New York...
GAAGCGGGATCGCGCATTCCCTCGGTGACCCTCGACCGGCTGCTCTACGAGCTCAGCGCGCCGCAGCACCTGTCGCACTACAGCCTCGATCCCCGCAGCATCGTGGTCGTCGACGAGGCCAGCATGGTCGACACCCGCCGTCTCGTGCGGCTGTTGGAGATCGCCGAGCGCGCGGGAGCAAAAGTCGTGCTCACAGGTGATGACCGGCAACTACCATCGGTCGAGGCGGGAGGCGGCTTTGGCGCGCTCGGCCGCGAGCTCGGAGCGACCCGGCTCGGCATAAATGCACGCCAGGTGGCCGAGTGGGAGCGCTCAGCACTCGATGCGCTTCGAGAGGGCCGTGCCGGTGAGGCGGCCGCGGCCTACTCCCATCACGGACGGGTCCATCGCTCGACCAACCCGTCCGAACTGATCGGTGACATGGTCGAGCGATGGTGGGTGGCGCGCGAGTCCGGCGATGACGCCGTCCTCTACGCCTACGCCCGCGACGCGGTCCGGGTGTTGAACGGCCTTGCTCGCCGCCATGTCGAGGTGGCGGGCCGGCTGTCGGGCCCTGAACTGACCGTCGAGGAGTTCGCGCCCGCCGACCTTGCGCCTCGCACCTACCGGGTGGGTGACGAGCTGTGCTGCCTGCGGAACAGGACGCGCCTCGGCGCCGCGCGCGACCCGTCCGGCAAGGGCGTGCGCAACGGCACACGCGGAACCGTCCAGGCGATCGACTGCCAGTCGCGAGAGGTCACACTTGCGACGAGCGACGGCCGCAGCGTGCGCTTGCCCGCCGACTACGTGAAACGCTCCACCGACTACGGCTACGCCTGGACGCTGCACAAGGGACAGGGCCAGACGGTCGGCCAAGCCCAGCGGAGCGACGCGGGCGAACCGGCGCGACGCAGGGGTCGGGCGTTCGTCTTCGGCGCGGAGGGTCTCAGCGCCGAGGCGGCGCTCGTTGCGGCGAGTCGTGCGACGGACTCAACGGAGCTGTTCGTGCTCACCGAGCCGGACGAGACGGCGAGCACAGGCGATGGGGACGAAGAGCTGGGCCGGGCGTGGAGCCGCAGCGAGCAGCAGCGACTCGCCCTCGACGAGCTCGAGACCGCAGCGGAGATCGCCCATCTCGCCGGAACCCCCCGGGAGGTGCTCGGCAAAGAGCGCGACATGCTCGTTTCGTTGATCGGCGCCGGTCCCGCCGTGGACCTGACGACGCGCCAGGCCGACGCCTCCCGTGAGCTTGGCGTCTCCCTCGTGCAGCGCGACGAGGCGCACGAGGAAGCGGGAGCGTTCGCGGCGATGAGTGCCACGAGCGAAGGCGTCGAGCGCCGCAACCTGCAAGGTCCCTACACCGCGGCACGCCGCCGCCTTGTTAACGCGGAGAGCGACGTGACCGAAGCGGCCGAGCTGAGCGAGGCGGCTGATGCCGCGCTCTCTACTCAACAGTCGGTGCGCGCCGTTCTCGGTTCTGACGTGCGCAGTGCCCTCGACCGCCTCGAGATCGTCGATTCCGCGCTCGCCACGCTGCGCGGCCGCGAGATCGCGACGTGGAGCTCCCATCCACCCGAGTACGTCGTCGCCCTGCTTGGACCCCGCCCGAGCGACGAAGGCCGCGCACAACGGTGGCAGCAGGGCACCGTCGAGATCGAGGACTGGCGACGCTCCGTCGGCGTAATCGATGGCGCAGATTCGCCTAACGCGTGGACGCGTGCGCTCGGCCCACCGAGCGAGGGTTGGGAGGGCCGACGGCGCCGGCGCGTTGTCGCGAACCTCGTGGCGGTGCGACGCGACCTCGGTCTCGAGGGGACCGATCGTGCCCGGGCCGCTAACGCCGGTCCTTTGCTCGAGCCAGCGACGACCGCGGTGCTCGCGCGAGGTAGAAGCGGCGAGTCACCGTCTGCTCCTCGGTTGCGGGGTGCTGCGCAACTCGGGCGAGAAAGGTGAGGTCCGCTCGCGTGCCTCGAGGGGACTTACCGACCTGGCGCAAGAGGAGTGACCCAAGCGTCGTGACAAACGAGAATGGGGAAATGGCGCAACGAGAGTGGAACCTCGAAGTGTTCGCGACCGACATCGGGATAGAGCCGTTCTCGATCTTCGCTGACGAACTCGAAGACTTCGAGTGGGTGGCCCTTGACGCGGCGTTGCGTGCAGTGCTCGCCGTGCGTGGACTCGACCTTGTCCGGACCGAGTGGCTGAAGTCACTCGGTCAAGGTCTTCACGAGTTCCGAATCCGCCACGATGCTGGCGAGATCGCCAACATGTTCGGAGGTGGTCCGCGCTCGGCGCGAGGGCCAAGGCACGTGATCTCGTTGCGCCTCTTCGTGCATTTCCACGGCGAGCGAGTGATCCTTCTACTCTCCGGCTACGACAAGGGCGACGATCCGAGCGAGCGGCGCCAGCAACGGGAGATTGCCGACGCACGTCGGCACCTCACCGCGTGGCGCCAGCAAGAGGCGCGACGCGCAGCCGAGGAACGAAAGCGTCGTCGCTGAGACTCGACGCACGCTCGCGATCGCGTTTGACGTACTATGGGTGAAAGCCCATACTGATCCGAGGAGGCGATATGGCTCGTAGCTATGAAGAGGCTTCGGCGACCCGCCGTGCGCGCCTGCCCATCGCGGCGCGGAGTGACAGGGCGGTCTTCGAGCAGACCTACCGGCTGGCGGTTCAGGTTATGGAACGACGCGAGCTCCTTGGTCTCACCCAAACCGAGCTTGCCCAGAAGACCGGCATCGATCAGGGCGACATCAGCAGGATCGAGCGCGGCTCGATCTTCCCGAACGAGAAGACGCTCCTTCGCCTCGCCGACGCCCTCGGCGCGGAGTGGCGGATGGTCGACAAGGCGACAGCCTGAATCCAGCTCTGAGCCGGTGTCGAGCAACGGAGAGTCCTCGTACCTGAACCAGGTCGACGAACCTCGTGGGACGCGCCCGTAGCGAAGGCGGACAAGCTCTCGAGCGCGTTCGACGACCCGATCGCTGGGTTGCTCGATCCAGAGGTGACGACGTGGGCGCAGCAGGTCCGGGCCGTGCGCCCCGTGCTGGCGGCAACGCTGCTCTCTGCTGCGGGCGCAAACCTGGAAGCGATCATCCGCCTCGCGCAAAACAGCCCGCCTACCGGGTGGCGCCCGACCGGAACCAATCGGGACGACTCTGATTTCGACCTTCTACTGATCTTGCCGGACACCGTGCCGGAGAACCTGGCCGGACAGGCGATGGGGCAGGTGTGGCAGACGGCACAGACACGCGGCCACGTCGTTGATCATCAGAAGATCGCCGCCGCGACGTGGACCGAACCGGACGTGGTCAAGGCGCCGCTCGTGAACGAGGTCAAGCGGTTCGGGGTCCGGGTGCCATAGTGACTGCGCTCCCCGCGAACACGGCGCGATCGTGAGTGCCGCAACGCTGGGACGTCCGCGCCGAGCGCCGCCGCCGGCCTGGCACCCAATGTGCATACCGTGTGATGCTCGGACGCCCCTTGTTGTGACGCCGATGCAAGCCGTCATCGCGGGTGTAGAGACGTGCCCCGAGGTCGATCCTGACACTCACTGCTTCCTCGTGCATCTCACGTGCCTCACGCGCAGGCTAACAGCAGACGCCGGCGGAGACGGGGGTGTTGGGGGGGTCGATCAAGACCAGCGAACCGAGCCTCGATCTGGGTGGCTGACTAGCCTCGCGAGTGTCGGCTTTCGATGCTGACGTTCTGGCGTGGTAGGTCAGCAGGTGCGGGAGTCGGTTCGCGTCTCTCGTCTCCACACACACATTTCGAGGCGTATCTACCTCTGCTCAGAAAGGCGTCAGCAGATACACGCGTCTGTTGAACTTGCCGATCATGCCGTAGACGTGCCATAGGCAATCGGCGAACATCGTGTCGTAGGCGGCCTTGCCGAACAGCGCGATGTGGTGATCAGGCTGGCGCAGGAGCCGAGAGGCCTGGATCAGTGAGCGGCTCGGCTTGCCCGAAGTCTCGAAGAGGTACTCGCCCCACTCGGTGCCGAGATCCATGCAGGCGTCGAGCCTGGCGAACCGTCGCACGATGCGGGCGCCGGCATTCCTCACGCCGTCATTCGGTGCGGCGTTCTGGAGCGCCGGGATAAACCGGCATGGAGAAAGGAATGAGAGAGTCCGACACCGAAGGAGTAGCGCACCACGGTGGCCCCGAGTCATGCGTCGGCGTCCGCGAGGGCGACGACGAAGCGTTGGACAGGGGTACGTGCAGGCAGGGTTATTGAGCCGCGAAATCAGCAGTCCGGGGTGCCGACGCTGTCAGAACAAGCGGAAGGCAACATCGCAGGCGGCGCCATCGCGCGAGCCGTCGGCGGACCCCGCGCGGTCAGAGAACCTTTGCATGCAGGGAGTCTCCATGCACGAGAACCGGGAGATCCCACGTTCGCCCGTCTGGCTCGATCACCGGGCGGGCCGCTCAGGGAAGGCCGAGGCCGCAAGCCTGAGATGAACGAGCGTGGGAAGTCAGACAGCCCCGTAGGTGCGCCGGGATAAACCGGCATGGAGGAGGAGATGGAAGAGCTCTACATCGAAGGTCTAGCGAACCACGATGACCGCGAGCCGTGCGTCGGTGCCCGTGAGGGTGCAGGCGAAGCGTCGGTAGCGGCACGTGCAGGCCAGGCTATTGAGCCGCGTAATCACAGAGTTCGGGGTGCCGACGCTGTCTACGGATGCGGAAGGCAACACCGTCAGTGGCGTTATCGCGAGCTGCTGGTGGGCCCCGCGCGGTCAGAGACCCTGTGCATGTACGGAACCTCCATGCGCGAGAACCGGGAGGTCCCGCGCTTGCCCGTCGGGGTGATCACCGGGCGGGCCGCTCAGGGAAGGCCGAGGCCGCACGCCTGAGATGCACGAGCGCGGGAAGTCAGACAACCTCGTAGTACCTGCGAAGCCGTCGAACGAGCCCACGAAGGTGGCGGAGGAGTCGGTGGAGGGAAGGGGGTTGGCCGAGGGGAACACGGACAGCTCGACACGTCCCGGACGCAGCGCCGGCCAAGGCGTGCCAAACGGGCTGGACCGTGTGCGCGAAGTAGCACGAAGGGATAAGGAAGCACGGTTCACCGCACTGCTGCATCACGTCGATTTGGCTCGCCTGTGGGCGGCCTATGTGGCGATCAACCCAAAGGCCGCACCAGGGGTCGACCAGGTGACGTGGGACGCCTACGGCCAGGATCTCCGAGCGAACCTCGCAGGCCTGCTCCGCCGTGTGCACAGTGGTGCTTACCGGGCGAGCCCCTCTCGTCGGGTGTACATACCGAAGCCGGACGGGCGGCAGCGCCCGCTCGGCATCGCCACCTTGGAGGACAAGATCCTCCAGCGAGGGGTGGTGGAGGTGTTGAACGCCATATACGAGGAGGACTTTCACGGCTTCTCTTACGGGTTCCGGCCGGGGCGCAGCCAGCACGATGCGCTGGATGCGTTGGCAGTTGGAATCACGGAGAGAAAGGTGAACTGGATACTCGACGCTGATGTCAGCGACTTCTTTTCCAAGCTTGATCAGGAGTGGCAGAGGAAGTTTCTCGAGCATCGCATTGCGGACAAAAGGGTCCTGCGGCTGATCGACAAGTGGTTGGCCGCAGGGGTCATCGAGGATGGGAAGTGGTCGGAGACGACCGAGGGGTCACCGCAAGGGGCATCGGTTTCACCGTTGCTCGCCAACGTGTACCTCCACTAGGTCTTCGACCGGTGGACCCGCCAGTGGAGGCTGAGGCACGCCCGGGGCGACATGATCGTCACCAGGTTCGCGGATGACTTCGTGGTCGGCTTCCAGCACCTCGGTGATGCAAAACGGTTCCGCAATGATCTTCGAGAGCGATTCGCGAAGTTCAATCTGGAGCTGCATCTGGACAAGACCCGCCTCATCGAGTTCGGCCGCTTTGCGGCTCAGAATCGGAAGGAGCGGGGTCTTCCAAAACCGGAGACGTTCGACTTCTTGGGCTTCACACACGTTTGTGGGAAGACTAAGGACGGACGCTTCTGGCTTCGGCGCATCACTATCAAAAAGAGGATGAGGGCGAAGCTGAAGCAGGTGAAAACCGAGCTTCGACGGCGCCGTCACTGGCCCATCCCCGAGCAGGGGCGCTGGCTGGCGAGCGTGTTGAGGGGACACTTCAACTACTACGCCGTGCCCGGCAACATCGACGCGATCTCTGCACTTCGCGACCAGGTACGGTGGCTCTGGCGGGAGTCGCTTCGGCGCCGAAGCCAACGCCACCGCATGGCCTGGGAGCGCTACGCCAAGATCGCAAGCAGGTGGCTACCCTCTGCCCGCATCGTGCGTCCCCACCCCAGCGTGGCCTTCGCCGCCAGGACCCAAGGCAGGAGCCCGGTGCGGTAGTTCCGCACGCCGGGATCTGTCCGGGGGGCCGCCCGCAAGGGCGGTCCCTACCGGGCTTACCGATGAACCCGTCGAACAACGCCGGCCCGCCGGCCGCGGAGGTGGGGGAGGAAAGGGGGCTGGCCAAGGGGAACACGATCAGCAAAACGCGTCCCGGACACCGAGCCGGATCAGACGCGCCAAGTGCGCTCGATCGTGTGCGTGAGGTAGCACGAAGGGACAAGGAAGCACGGTTCACGGCGCTGCTGCACCATGTCGACGCCGACCGCCTCCGAGCGGCCTACTGGGCGATCAACCCGAAGGCGGCCACGGGAGTGGACGGGGTGACGTGGGGTGCCTACGGGCAGGACCTGGAGGCCAACCTCTCCGACCTGCACCAACGGATACACGCAGGGCGCTACCGGGCGAAGCCATCTCGCAGGGTGTACATCCCGAAGGCAGACGGGCGGCAGAGACCGCTCGGCATCGCCACGTTGGAGGACAAGATCCTCCAACGGGCCGTTGTCGAGGTGCTCAACGCCATATACGAGCAGGACTTCCTCGGCTTCTCCTACGGGTTCCGGCCTGGGCGCAGCCCGCACGATGCGTTGGATGCGCTCAGCGTCGGGATCGAACGGAAGAAGGTGAACTGGGTGCTCGACGCGGATCTCCGCGACTTCTTCACCAGCCTTGATCACGGCTGGCTCGAGAAGTTCCTCGAGCACCGGATCGCGGACAAAAGGGTCCTGCGTCTGATCCAGAAATGGGTGAGCGCAGGAGTAATCGAGGACGGAGCGTGGATGGCAAGCGAGACCGGGGCACCCCAAGGGGCATCAGCCTCGCCCTTGCTCGCCAACATCTACCTGCACTACGTCCTTGACCGGTGGGCCCGGCAGTGGAGGCGTCGGAACGCCCACGGTGACGTTGTCATCGTGCGCTTCGCCGATGACTTTGTCGCCGGGTTCGAGCATGAGGTTGACGCGCAACGGTTCCTCGCTGAGCTTCGCGAGCGGTTGGCGAAGTTCAACTTGGAGCTGCACCCCGACAAGACGCGCCTCATCGAGTTCGGGCGCAACGCGGCCCGAGACCGGGCGGCGCGGGGCGTCGGCAAGCCCGAGACGTTCGACTTCCTCGGCTTCACGCACTACTGCGCGAAGACGAGGGCCGGGCGCTTCTGGTTGAAGCGCAAGACCAGCTCGAAGCGGATGCGGGCCAAGCTGGCTGAGGTCAAAGACCAATGCCTGTTGCGCCGGCTCAGCCAATACCGTTACAAGGCCAATGGCTGGCAAGCGTGGTGCGAGGGCACCTCGCCTACTACGCCGTGCCCGGCAACACCGAGGCAATCGGGGCCTTCCGCAGCCAGGCGATGCGACACTGGTTCAAGGCGCTTCGGCACCGCAGCCAGCGCACCCGCCTCAACTGGAAGCGGATGTACCGACTCGCAACTCGGTGGCTGCCGCCTGCCCGCGTGTTGCATCCCTCTCCCTATGTGCGCTTCGACGCCCGCACCCAAGGCAGGAGCCCAGTGCGGTAGTTCCGCACGCTGGGATCTGCGCGGGGGGCCGCCCGCAAGGGCGGTCCCTACCGCGATTGTTCGCGAGTGTCACCGAACTGCTTATGTAACGCGCGAGCGACCGTCTCCTCCCGGCACGAACGAGATGGATCGCGACGAGCGAGAGCAGTGCCCCACTTCGCCGCACCGCTAGGCATATCGTCGGTAATCGATGCAACGTTTTCCGGTTCTCGAATCCTCGTTGGGCTGTCGAGTCGAGGAGGCAACCTCCGAAGCAATTGATCGACTCATCGAAGTCGGAGCGGAAGAGGGCGAGCAGCTCGACTTCAAGGCGAAGAACTACGAGCGCGACACTGACGCCAAGGCGGAGCTCGGCAAAGACGTGGCTGCATTCGCCAACACAACCGGCGGCGTCATCCTCATTGGAGTGACCGAGTCATCAGGTCACGCGGTCGGCAAGGGACCGGTGGAGGTTTCGGACGCCGAGGTTCGCCGACTTCGTTCCGTCCTGCTCTCCTGGGTGCATCCATACGTCCCGGTCGACATCTGCCGAGTCCCAACCAGAGAGGACGCTGAGCTTGGCTACTTCCTCATAGTCGTCCCAAGAAGTGTGCATGAGCCGCACGCGGTCGCCGAACCGAATGGCGCGGACCTTAGATACTGGGTTCGCGTTGGCACCCAGACCCGTATTCTTTCTGAAGCGGAGGTCGCCGATCGCTATCGAAATCGATTCGCGACCGCCACCTACGCCGTCGACCGCATCCATGACGTTATCGAAGAGGCAGCGCCGATCTTGGATGCTGAACGCCCACTTTGGATGATGGCCGCGCTTGCTCCGGCCTCGTCGGGAGCACTGGACATGAGCTTCGGGGTCGATTCACGCGTCGGACAATGGGCAAAGTCGCGTCCGTCACTGCCTGGGTGGAAAGCGCTCGCTGAGATTGTGAATTGGCGCGTCGGGAGACGCCGGGTCGAGATTTCCGGCGGCGACGACGCGTCTCAACGTCTGGCTACTTGGAGTTACGCGGAACTCCACGCCGACGGGGCTGGATTCGCGGCGCTCCAGATGATCGCCTTTCAGTACGGACTTCCAGAGGGACCGGTTCCCATAAGTGACGAAGGGTTGGTCTTCAACGCAACCGCTCTCGTCGATCTGCTGGTGGCGCACGCGGTCGAAAATTGCGGCTGCTACGGCGAGGCCCAGATTACGTCGAGACTGACCGGTGTAGGCATCGGTGAACCACCGGTACCGGCGTTCCGTCTGACGCCGTTGTGGCACCCGTTGCGAGAGTTTTCGAACGTCTACAACGCTCGACCGGTGAACCTCCCAACACAGTGGAGTTCCCGCACAATCGATCTAGACGCTGCTGGTGCAAGTCGTACCGGAATGGTCGCTACCGCTCGACTCGTGGCAACAGACGTCGTGCAGGAGTTCGGTCTGGCCGAAGTCCTGCAGTTCGATAGCGAAGGCGGACTGCGACTCAACTACGTCAGCGCCGACATGCGCGACATCTGCCAAGGATGGGCCCAGCGCAATGGGATTGCCATCAACGAAGACCGAGTCTTCTGAATGCCGGAGCGGCTACTCCGCTGAGCCCGGCCTAGCGACCTTTCCGTCCCACGTTGCCGGCTTGCGACGCCAACAGACGCGCGTTCCGTTCTTGACCACCGTGTCACGGCACACTGAACGGCGCCAGGTTGCTGGAACTTCGGCCGTTCGGCTAAATCGTTGCCGTCGCCAGGGCGCCCAGACCACGAACCCCGTTACGAAAGTCGTCCTTTGCTTGCTGAACGTCGCTGAGGGTCGGCACGCCAGTAACCGTGATACTTGCCGAGAATCCCATCCGTTTCCCTACCTGCCCGATGGCAGTGTTGAGCTGTTCGATGATGCTGTCTCGTACTATGACTTTGAACTCAAGGAAGCGAATCTGGCGCCAGACGGAGAATGGCTCCAGCTGGTCATCTTTGAATGAATCTCGAACGTTCCACCCGATCGGCTGCGTCACCTCGGCAAAGAGCCTTCCCTTCTCGCGCTGGTGTGCTGAGAAGTTGTAGGGCGTCGTTTCCCTCGTGGATTGAAGTGTGAGTTCAAATTCCTTCCTTCGCTCACCATTCGCAGTCATCAGGAACTCAATGAGTGTCCGGACGGGCGTTACCAAGTCCCGAGGAAGCGTGAAGACCACGAGTGTCGATGGGTCAAGGGTCACGTAGGAAAGACCCGTCGAGTCATGTGTCTCGGAGATGCTCGGGAGCACGTATTGAATCGGTGCACCATCCCGTGTCCCCAACGTCCCTGGTTGGATCAGCTCAAGTCCGAAGGCAACAGGCTCATCGTCACTGTCGGTATCTGCCGGGTAGAGGTAGTCGATCTCGTACGTACAGGAGCCACCAAAGACGAGGTACTGGGCGGTGGAGCTGACAAACTTCCGGACCGCCTCGTCGAGGGACGGGAAGGACCGTTCCGAGAGGGACGCTGCGATGAGCGGCGAGGCGTGTTCCGCATCTGGTCCGACGATCTGGACACGAGGAGAGCTCCGGCCGACGCCATACGGGAAGACGTGATCTAAGTCCTGGAAGAGGAGGTAGGTGTAGTACCCCTCGACGGGAACGGCGGCCTGCATCCTCTCGGTGATCACGGGATCATCCATCGGGTAGTACGTGTACGAGCGCCGCGTACTCCGCAGGCGGTCATCTCTATGCATCATCGGCGGTCCCTCCTTCGTCGTCTTCCGGCGGTCTGGCTCGTCGACGTTGGTGCTCGATGGACTCTCGCAGCATCTCCGCTCCCCTTGGAATCTCCAGGCCAGCGAGGTCTGGGCGCAGAGCGAGGTACTCGACGATGAAGAGGTCGGAAAGGTCGTGATGGATGCCCATCAAGCCATCCGGTGCGAAGGTTGCGACGATCGGGTCGTGGTGCGGCTCAGTGCGCGGCTCGCCCCACAAGTGCGTCTGACCCACGATGCCTCGGGTCGTGAGGATGCGTGTCAGTTCCATCTGCCGACTAGTTCGGCCCACCCCGCCGCTGGTCAGGGCGAACACGTTCTCCTGGAGTGTCAGAACAGCCGTCAGCTGTCGTGCCAGCTCGGGAGCAGTACCCGCGTCCAGGATGGAGTCCCAGACGGCTCGAACCGTCGGCCAGATGCCGGCGCCAGTGACCAAGGACATGAGGAGGGCGTAGCCACTCAACTCCATCATGTCGACAAGGGGCTCGGTGCCGAAGATCGCCTGCTGGCGCATCCTCTCTCCCGCGAGGTCGTGGATGAGCCGTTGGCGTGCTCGATCTGCGATGGCAATCGTGATCGGGAAGAGTTGCCGTGCGATTTCGTCGCGGCCCTCAACGATCGCATGGAACGTTGCATCAAAGAGGCGGCGGTACGCCTGCCCGAAGAGGTCCGGTGTGGACTCGTCGTGGGGAGTCGATGGAAGCCCAACCGCTGCGGTCCCCAGTTTGACGAGAAGCTGCTCCTCTAGTGCTCGGGGCTTGTCGTCGGGAAGAACTGCATCGGGCCACAGCTCGTCGGCGGACGGCTCATGACGCAGTGTCTGCAACGAGTCGAGGGCAGCGTGAACGGTCTGTAGGTGGAACTCGATCTTGTGGAGCAGTTCGAGCAGGTCGAAGATCCGGACAGCGGTCGTCTCCGGATCCGAGTCGACCTTGGCCATGAGGGGCGTGACCAGCGTGGCCTCAACTTCGTCGACGAACGTGCAAACAGCGTCCTTGATGGTCGCTGCGTAGACACGTCCGCAGAGGTGGTGTACCCACCAGTCGGGAGTGATCCGCTCGTGCTCAACCTTGCGCTCGAAGGCAATCCCACTCGCAATGTCTTCGAAGAGGCTGAGGAGATCCCGCGGGGCGCCAGCTTTGTAGGCGTTTGGCAAGCTCTCGACGGCGGTGTCGAAGCTCGCCGTCAGGTTCTGAGGGTTCAGGAATTCGAACGGCCGAGCGAGGCCGAGCCAGAGCGACGTGAATCCAAGAACCTCTCGTTCCGCCAGCGCCAGCCGAAACATTTTCCGGCCACCGGAGATGTCTGTCGCGCCCTCGGCATCGGCCAGAACAGTCCGGCGGTACTCTCCGATCGTCTTCAGCAGCAGAAATGCCTCCTCAATTTGCAGGCGCTTGGCAAGCTCGAAGATCAGCTCGTTGGCTGCATCAATGACGGAGATCAAGCGGCCCCACTCGTTGGTCGTATCCAGCGACGGAAGGAGTGCGCCGACAAGGGAGGAGAATCGGCGCTCAATCCAGAGTGGATCGGGCACCAGGGTTGGCTGGATGCCCGTGCGGGTTTCCAGCGCGGTGCTCAGTCGGTTGTGCTCCATGGTGAGCCAGTTGGGATGCGATGGCGTTCGATGGAACCACTCGCTCTTTGCAGGGATGGAGGACTTGAGGGCTGAATTCAGTCTCCAACAGCCCAGGAGTTGATAGGCGAGCTTCTGTGGTGCAGTAGAGTCCTGGATCTCCCGTGCCGCAATCAGGGTGACAAGCTGCTCGTATCGCCGCAGGAACCGGGCAGCTCGATCGTGAGCGGCCTTCTGCTCGACATCGTCGGGAACGTGCTCGCCAGCCGCAGAAGCACCGCGAACGGCACGAACGAACTCGGGATAGATGCGCTCCGTGAGCGCTGATGGATCGAAGAAGTTGAAGAGGCGGCGACCGAGGATGACAAGACTGAGGACCGAGAAGAGGGATAGAAGCGCGAAGAGAACGACGACAAGGGCACGGAATTTGTAACCCGACACGACGGGTAGGGCCAGCAGGGTGATGCCAACCACGAGTGCAAAGACGACGTTCCAGACATAGATCGTCGAGGTGCGCTCGCGCACAAAGAGTTGGCGAATCTCTCCGGGCACGCGTGCATATGCAGTGGAGGCAATGACGCCGACGGTGGTGAAGAAGAGGGCCAGGAAGGTTGCCTGTGCCCCGACTGCGGCACCAACGAACGTTTCGTAGCTGCTGCTCGGCACTGGCCGGAACAGCGATCCCCAGCGGAAGAAGTGATTGAGCAGGGCTGCGACGGCCTCGACGACCACGACTAGGAGCAGTGCGACGGCGACGCCTGTGAGGGCACTGGTAACCAGGGCGAGTAGGTCCTTTGCCCCCCGCTTCGTCTGGTCCGATCGCTCACGAATCCCGAGGATGGCGATCGACAGTGTCCGCCGTGTCTTCTGGCGCCGTGCCAGCTGCGACCAGTGACCCATCTCGTCACTGCGCAGCAGTTGGCGCTCGGCCCGCCTCTCTCGACCCTTGGTGCCGCCTCTACGCCACACGATGGCTGCGATTCTAAGAGTCACGACTGGTGGGCTGCTTCAAGTTCACGGACCGCGATGGCACGCGGGACGGAGGGCGCCGGACAGTGTCGCCGCCTGTCTCTATTCCTGCAGAGCAAGCCACGCAGAACATCTACTGTCGACGCCACGCTGACGCGCCCTATCGAGATTCTCGCTCTTTGTGGCGGCTGGATGCCACGGGCGCGTGCCCTGAACTCTCGATAATTCAAGGGTCCCTGGACGAGGTCCGGTCAGGGCCGTAGAGCAATCCCGGAGTCGTTGCTGTGACGACGGGATCGCGCGTCGCCTTGATGGGCCGGTGACGCACTCAAGAACATGTTTGGAAATGGGCTAGAGACAGCATCGAGTGAAGCCGGGGGCGCCCAGACTCCGCTGACGCGATGGTTCCTGCCAGCGTTGCTCTCGCATCAACTCAACCGAGACCTTCGTCAGCCTGCTGCGCCTTCTCGCTGCCAGGCTCCGTTCGAGACGTAGGGCTGAGTCAGAATCCCCGGCTCGGTGAACGGACCGAGCCCGCCGCTCCCGCAAAGATTGAAGGTATGAGGCTGCACGATGTCCGAACCGTCGGGCAGCACCAGGTGCAAGCTTGTCGAAGACGGACACGGCGTGTTGATAACGGTCTGGTAGTCGGCTGCCGAGAAGACGAACTGCGCTACGCCGAGTTCGCCCAGCGATACCGGCCTTGGTAGCGGTGGTGGTGGAAAGGTGCCGGCCGAACGGCCGGGCATGAAGCGAAGCACCGTGTGGCCTCTCGTCGTCGTGAGCCAGAGCTGCGGATAGCCGTCCAGTGTGCACAGCGCACCGAAGCGGTCCGTGAGCCGCGCGATCACGATCGCCGAGCCAGTGGCTGCGCTCGGAGCCGACAAGGAGAGCGCGAGGCCGGTGGCTGTACAAGCCGCCCACTCAGGCGCGTAGCCGTTGAGTACGGCGTCGTCGACGAATGCCGACACCTGAGACGGATGACTGCGACCGCCACAGAGGTGCCAGGCCGCGCCCCGAGGAAGATCGAGGGTGAAGGTAGTCTCCTGCGCGGCGAGGTGGAACCGGATCGACACGACCGCCGAGCAGTCTGCGCCAGCTTGGAGGACATCACTAGAGGTGACGACGAAGCCGGCGTTCGTCCCTGGGCTCAGCACTACAGGCTTCGGAGTCTGAAATGCAGCTCCCGGGCCAACATCGCCGACCTGCGATACGACCGGCTTCCCGCTCGGACCGAAGAACTCGAGCTGCGGACGGCCGGTAAGGGTGCAAGCAACGGACGTCACGTTGGTGATGCGAATGGTCAGGATCCCGGTACCCGCGGCGGCGCTGTTTCCGATTCCACCGACATCGAGCTGTGCGCCAGCGCAGGGACTCGCCTCTGCTGCCGCAACCACGCGGAGAGTTTGTGGTGTAGGGCGCCAAAACATCGATCGGGCTTTTGAGCTGGCTCTTTTCGCCGTCGGGAACCATCATCTGCCATGGGCCTCCGTCTCTGCTACCTCGTCGCGTGCCGCGTTCTTGAGATGCTGGGATCTCGCCGACGGACAGCTTTGGACAAGGACATCGAGCTGATGGTGCTTCGTCATGAGGTGCGGGTGCTGAAGCGGCAGCTCCATGGCCGCGTCCGCTACCGACCCACAGACCGGGCGATGCTGGCTGCGCTCAGCCGAGTACTTCCAAGGTGGCGCTGGGGTTGCTTTCTCGTCACGCCCGAGACCCTGCTGCGCTGGCACCGGGAGCTCTCGCGTCGCAAGTGGAAACGTTGGCGAGCCCAGCGAGGTCCTGGACGTCCGCCACTTCGTGATGAGGTCGTCCAGCTCATCGTCAGACTCGGTCGGGAGAACCGCCGTTATGTAGAGCCGGAAATTATGTGGAGCAAAGCCGGATGAGCCAGTAGTCCCGCGGCGACACGTCGCTCGCGCTTCACATAACTTTTCGTGCGTCCCATGCTCCTCCTTCATCACAACCCCACGGAGGTGGACATGCACGACACATTTTGGAACGGCCTATTCGACGTGCGGTGGGAGGGCGCCCAACTCGGCGAAGAAGCCCTCCGTCTCGTTCTGCGGCTACGCAAACGTGGGTACGCGGAACGGACCTGCCGCGACTACGGGCACGCGGTTATCCACTTGGGAAGGGTCCTTCACGAACGAGGTGTTACCTGGACACCGGACGAGGCGATGGTCGAGGAGTTCATTCGCGATCACCTGCCCGTCTGTCGCTGTTACCGCCATCGGCCGGGGTGCCGAGGAGCGTCTGTGCGGATCGGCCTCGCACACCTGCTTGCGATGCTTCGGGAGGAAGGAGCCCTCCCCGCTGTCGTGGCCAACGAGCCGCCGTATCACGAGCTGATCGACGGCTATTGCCGGTTCCTTCGACACGACCGTGGACTCGCCGAGACCACGATCGTGAACTACCGGCGCTACCTGCGCGACTTCCTCGTCAGCCGAGGCGACGCTGTGAGGCCGAACGAGCTGGTGTCCCTCAGTCCCGACGACCTGCTTGGCTTCAGCCGCCAGCGCGGAGCGAACCTGGGCCACACCGCGTGGAACCACATGGCGACGTCCCTCTCGGGCTTCTACCGATGGCTGGACCTGCGGGGCTACGGAGGGGCGCACCTGGTCGGCGCAGTGCCGCTCCGGCGGCGATATCGCCTCGCCGATGTTCCGTGCGCTCTGTCCTGGGACCAGGTGCAGGCTTTGCTGGGCGTGGTCGACCGGGACCGGCCCGGAGGTCGGCGCAACTACGCCATGCTCCTTCTCATCGCCACCTACGGCCTTCGCGGCTGTGAGGCCAGGGCGCTTCGCCTTCGCGACGTCGACTGGAAGAACGATGAGCTCACGATCGTCTCGCCCAAGACCGGCCGTCGGCGCGCCCTGCCACTCACGCGCCCGGTGGGTGACGCCGTCTTGGACTACCTCTTGGAGGAGCGCCCTCCGTCGCCCCACGAGGAAGTCTTCCTCTCTGCCCGGCCGCCCCATGGCCCGTTACGGAGCAGGATGAACGCCTGGCTTCAACGCCAGCTTGACGAGGCGGGCATCGTTGCTGCTCGTGGCGGTGCTCACGTTTTGCGCCACTCCTTGGCGGTGCATCTCCTACGCGGCGGCGAGACCCTCAAGAGCATCGGAGACGTTCTTGGGCATCGGAGTCCCGAGACGACCTTTGTGTACACCAAGCTTCATGTCGAGGATCTCCGGACGGTGGCATTGGACCCGGAGGTCGTGTCGTGAGAGCGAACCCATTCTCCGGGCCGCTGGCGGCTGAGCTCGCGGCCTTCGCCGCGACGCTCGAGGCGAGCGCGAGCGCCAACAAGACCACCCTTACGCAGTTGCGCTCGCTGGACCGACTGACTATCGAGAGGGGCATTCCGTCGGGCACCATCGACGAAACGCTCGCCATGGCTTGGCTGGCGGAGTCTCCGTCGCGGGGACCCAACACCCGGCAAAGTCGCTATTACCTGCTGCGCCGCTTCTGCCGCTTCCTCGCCTCGCGCCGGAAAGGCACGTTCGTTCCGGGCGAGTCGCTGCGTCCCCGCCGTCGACCGCCCAAGCCACCCCACATCTACTCCCCCGAGGAGCTGCGTGCATTGCTCGACGCCGCTCTCTCGCTGCGCGACTGGACCATCGGGCATCCGTGCCCGATCCGCTCCCGGACGATGCACGCGATCATCCTGTTGTTGGCCACATCGGGCCTGCGGATCTCCGAAGCGCTGCATTTGACTCTCGCCGACGTCGATCTGACAGCAGGTGTGCTGTCCATCCGCCAATCGAAGTTTCGCAAGTCTCGACTCGTCCCGCTCTCGAGGGGAACCACAGAGCTGCTCCAGCGCTACCACGACCTACGCGTCTCGGTGGCTCCGGCCGGCCCCGAAGGGGCGTTCTTCATCTCCGGCCGCGGCACGGGCTACGACCCAGGCACGGTGCAGACGATGTTCCGCCAGCTGGCCGTCCAGGCGGGACTGCGCGAACCCCACGGACGTGGCCCCCACGCGCATGATCTGAGGCACACGTTCGCTGTCACCCGGCTCTTGCAGTGGTATCGGGACGGCGAGGACGTGATGGCACGCCTCCCGTTGTTGAGCACGTACCTCGGCCACGCCTGTGTCGCCGACACCGAGGTCTACCTGTCTGTCACGACCGCGCTTCTCGACGAGGCGAGCGCGCGCTTTCATACATTCGCCGAGGAGATCCTTCCCCGTGTCGGAGGCCGGCCATGAGCGCGCCGACCACGCTTGCAACCTTGCTCCGGGGGTTCTTCGAGAACTACCTCGCCGCACAACGCGACGTCAGCCAGAACACGGTCTTCGCCTATCGCGACGCGATGAAGCTCTTCCTGCGGTTCGCGGCTCGCCGCCATGGCCGCCAGGTGATCCGGCTACAGCTGAGCGATCTCGGGCCGGACACCGTCCTGGCCTTCTTGGACCACCTTGAGACGGAACGCAAGAACTGCGCGGCGACCCGGAACTGCCGGCTGGTCGCTATCCACCGCTTCTTCGCCTACGTAGCCGATCGAGACCCCTCCCACGCCGAACTCTGCCGCCGGGTGCTGGACATCCCCATCAAGAAGACGTCGTCAACCTCTATGACCTATCTCGACCAGGCTGAAACAAAGGCGCTTCTTGCGGCTCCACCGCCAACGCAGCGTCTCGGCGTTCGCGACCGAGCCCTGCTTACGCTCATGTACAACACGGGGGCCCGTGCCTCGGAGGTCGTCGGGATCGACGTCAAGGACCTGCGACCCGAGCCACCCACCCAGGTGCGGATAGCGGGGAAAGGACGCAAGGAGCGTCTCTGCCCACTGTGGACAGAGACCGCGGACGTGCTACGCGCCTACCTCGACCAGCGCCCGGACCGGGCTGATCCCGACACGCCAGTGTTCCTCAACGCTCATGGCGAACGCATCACCCGCTACGGCGTGGGGGTGATCCTGGAACGCAACGTCGCCATCGCTGCGGAGCACGAGCCTTCTCTCGCGTCGAAGTGCGTCAGCCCCCACACTCTCCGCCACACGGCCGCTATGCACTTTCAAGCTGGCGTCGAGCTCAACGTCATCAGGTCGTGGCTCGGGCACGTCAGCATCACCACCACGAGCCAGTACATCGAGATCGACATGGCCATGAAGCGAAAGGCAATCGAACGCTGCCCTGGACCCGTTGCGGTCCCCACCGATGACGGCCGCTGGCACACCAACAAGGACATCATCCAGTGGCTCGACGACCTCTGAGCGCAAAAGTTATGTGGAGCTGATTTCCGGACTCACATGGCGTTGCACCAGGTCAACCACACACGCCGATGTCAGTCGCCGCTCAGCTCCACATAATTTCCGGCTCTACATAACGGGGAAAATGTTGAGTTCAACATTTCCCCAGCTGGGGATGTGTCCGCATCCAGGGCGAGTTGCGCGGGCTCGGAGTCCGCGTGTCCGCGAGCTCGATCCGCCGGGTCCTTCGCAGCCACGGTCTCGGACCAGCTCCGCGCGGTGGACCGACCTGGAAGGAGTTCCTCGCCGCCCAGGCCAAGGGCATCTTGGCCACTGACTTCTTCGTCGTGGACACGATCGGTCTCAACCAGCTCTATGTGCTTTTCATGATTGAGCTCCAGAGTCGGGTGGTCCACATCCTCGGTGTCACCGATCATCCGACCGGCTCGTTTGTCACCCAGGTCGCCCGCAACCTCGCAGGAGATCTCACCGAGCACGCTCGGTCGTTCCGGTTCTTGATCCGAGATCGCGACGCGAAGTTCACCGCCAGTTTCGACGAGGTGTTCGTCTCCGAAGGCATCGAGGTGATCAGGACGCCCATCCGATCGCCGCGTGCGAACGCGATCGCGGAGAGGTGGGTACGGACCGTACGTGAAGAGTGCCTCGACTGGACACTCGTTCTTGGCCGTCATCATCTCGAAGCAGTCCTTCGCGACTACGTCCGGCATTACAACCAGCACCGGCCTCACCGTGGCCTTCGGCTCGAAGTGCCAGCACCGGTCGGTGCAGTGACCTCTGCTCCCCCGGCGCTCAGCGACATTGGTCGCCACGATGTGCTCGGTGGGCTCATCCACGAGTACCGCGCCACGGCCTAACCCGGCGTGACTACGGCCGGGTTGCCCACTTTCTGACAACTCTCGTTGCAGTCGCCTGGTGTCGCTCGTCTCGATCGGAGCGTCGGCCGACCACGCAGCGGTCGCCGCTGCATCCTGCGCCCGGCTCCAAGACCGACGGACCCCGGTCACCGAGCCAACCGCCTGTCCGCGGAGCTCGGAGCGGCGCGATCGAGTATTTGGTGCCCTACACCTCGACAAGCTCAAGGCCCGCGACCCCCGCGTCCAGCGAGGGCGAGGAACCGATGCCCGCGCAACCGTAGCGCCGCGGCGGCCCCCTTGCTACTGGCCGTCGGTCGGTTCACTGCTTCCGTCGGTCGCCTGACGAGCTTTATCGAGCGCTGCAACCAACCGCTGTTGGGCTTCGGCGATCGCCGCCATCGAGATCTCGATGGCTTCCTCTGGGTGCTTCGCGGCAAGCGCTTCGACAATCTGGCTATGGACTTGGCTCCACCTCGTATAGCCCTGGTCGATCAGAAACGCCTCTTCGTAAACCAGCCTCGGTTCGCACAGCCACTTGATCATCTCTACGAGACGGTTGTTGTTGCTCGCCTCGGCGATGACCAGGTGGAACCTGAAGTCGAGCTGTGCCTGGGTGGCGTAGTCGTTTGAGTCTTGATCGTGCGCGACTCGACTCTCTTCAGCGATCTTCCGGAGCTCTGCGATGTCGTCGTCGCTGATGCGTGGCGCGGCTAGGCGCAGCGCAAGGAGGGTGAGCTCGTTCATGATGACCTGAGTGTCAGCGACATCCACGGGAAGCCATGACCGCACGTACGTCTTGCGGCCCTCGCTGACCACGACGCCGAGGTGTTCGAGCGTGCGTAGGCCGTCCCGCACGGGCTGGCGGCTCACAGAAAGCATCTCGGCGAGGTCTCGCTCAACCAGAACCTGGCCGGGTAGCAACAAACCCTCCCGAAGGGCCGCAATGATGCGCCCCACGACCCAGTCGGAAAGGCGGCGATATTCCGGTGCCTGTTTCTCCATGATCATGCTTGTTCTACCAGCTTATCTATCCGGCGGCGCGCCTGCCGAGGCTGCTGCCTTCCGACGCGGTCCATGTCCTTGGCCCGTTGGCTGCGGCAATCGGGTGGCGGTTGACCTCCATTTCTGGTCGATGGTATACTATAACCCAACGGCAGCAGGTGACCACGCCGGTCGCGCGAAAAGTTGCCCTAAGCCGAACCGAACCAGGAGGAGGGGTCATGAGAACCCATGTCCACATGAAGCTTGTTAGCCAGGATCAGTCACGAAGGAGGAATCCCATGAGAGTAGTACCGAAAACTCTCCCGCGGGCCTTGCTCGCATGCCTGGGGGCCGTCGCCCTGCTCACGTCTGCAGTCGCGGCCGCGGCTGCCCAGCCGTCTGCTAGCAGCGCTCGTTCCCCGAGCCCCCGGTCCATCGTCAGCACGCTGAATATCAAGGAAAATGTCGCGCTCAATGTGCTTCTTCCCGCGGCCATCAGGCAGTCAGGCACTCTGACAATCGCGACCGATCCCGAGAACCCGCCCTACGAGTCGTACAATGCCAACAACACGCAGATGGTCGGAGCCGATATCGACCTAGCTAGTGCAATCGCCGAAGTCCTGGGCCTCAAGCCCAGCTTCACGGCTATTGGCTTCGCGGGCATCATACCCGCGCTGGAAGCCGGGCGCTTCGACATAGCGATTGCCTCGATGGGCGACACCCCAGCGAGAGAGCAGCAGGTCAGCTTTGTCGACTACTCCACAGACGGCAACGCCATTATCGTAAAAGACGGCAACCCAGATAACATTACGAGTATGGCTAACCTATGCGGAAAGAAAGTAGCCGTACTTCAAGGCAGTGTCATGCTCGGCCTTGTCACTACTCAGAATAGCAGTTGCCCAAAGAGTAAGCAGATTGCGATCGGCGTCTTCCCTAGCCAGAGCGCCGCCTACTTGGCGGTACAGGCCGGCCGGGATGATGCAACACTCACAGATGCCGCCGTCGCCTCAAACTTTATAGCGACGCAGCATACCCTCAAATTGGAAGTAGTGACTTCTCACCTTTACGGTGAGGGCTACAACGCCATCCCGATCAAGAAGTCCAACATCGCCCTGATGCTTTGTGTCCAGCAAGCCTTGATGCGCCTAATGGCGAACGGGGACTACAAGACGATTCTGGCGAGCTGGAGCATGGCGGCGGGCGGGATCCAATGGCCGTACGTCAACGACGGACTGCGATTCAACCAGCCAACTGGCTAGCGCGGATACCCACTGAGACATTCGGTCGCTCCGCAGATGCATGCGGAGCGACCGCCCAAAGAGATGCCAGCTCTATCTGATCGGGTCGCCCACTGCCTTTCAGGCATCGTTCCTAGAAGAGGCTGGGGAAAGGGTTCTTCCTAATGCGTATTCTGTACTGCGGCGATACACAAGTGGATACGGTAATCTCGGCGAAGGGGCTCGATACCTTTACGCATAGCTACTATAAGGACTCTTCGCACCACCTACGAGATATCTGCGCTGCCCGTGGCATCGAATGTGATCATCTTCCTGCGGGAGAACTTGGTGTCCGATTTCCGGCCACGGCCGCTGGTCTAGGGGAGTATGACGTTGTCGTTCTGAGTGACGTCGGCTATAACAACTTTGCTCTTCTGCCAGGCAACCGGCCGCCATACAAGGTGCCACTCGGCACGAATCGTGCGGAGGTCATTCACGAGTACGTAGACGACGGTGGGGCCGTTGTGATGGCGGGTGGCTGGTTGACATTCTCAGGACTAGGAGGCAAGGGCTTGTGGGGCGGCACGGCTGTGGAGCAAGCTCTGCCCGTGAAGTGTCTAGAGGGCCGGGATGACCGCGTCGAAGTCGGAGCAGGTGTGAAATTCACGCTTGAACAGGCTGAACATCGAATTCTGGACGGACTGCCATGGGGCGAGGATTATCTGGTTTTGGGATACAACCGGGTCGTCGCGAAACCGGAGTCGACGGTGCTGGCGTTGTTTGGTAACGATCCGGCTTTGGTCATCGGTACGTACGGAAAGGGTCGGAGTGTAGCCTATACAACTGATCCTGGTACGCACTGGGGTGGTACATTGCTGACCTGGAGCGGCTACGGGGAACTTTGGGTGCGTATCCTGTCTTGGGCCGCTGGTTCCCTGTGATTTGCGGACGTTACAGAATCGCGGGCACATAGAGAAGGTGCCGCTATTTGTCCAACAGGTTGAAAGAGGGCGCCGGAAGAGGAAAGGAGTTTGGGCAAATGACTAAACGGATGAAGATAACCGTGCTAGATGGCGACGTGACGGCCATTGCGGAACTTCAGGAGGCGGACGCGCCGAAGATTAGTGCGGCCTTCTGGGATGGCCTCGCTACTCCGATAGAAGAAAAGACGATTCATGCGATGTTCGCGGGGCGCGAGGTGTTTATGGCTCTGTCGCCGAAGAATAGGCACTTCGATGCTCCGTCGCTGCCAATGGAGAACGCGACGGCGTACCCTTCACCGGGGGATATTGCCTGGGGATTCTTCCCCGCGCACAGTGAGCGGGGTCAATCGGAAGACCTTTGGGATCTTGCCTTTGTGTACGGCAGGGAGGTTACCTTTGATTCATCGCTCGGAATTCGGCCGATCAGCGTGTTTGCATGCATTACGGAGGGACTGGATCGGTTTGCCGAGCAGTGCGCGCGAATCAGATCCGACGATGGTCCGAAGATGATGCGCCTTGAACGGCTGGTGTAGGAAGAGGTCGTGAGAAGTGCCCAGGAAGAGTTTGGGTAGGTTATGTCCGGCGACGTAGGGAGAAGCGGCGCGACTATGGAGGGCGCGGCCGGCATGTCGGCCGCGCCCTCCGCGTTGGGTCCCCTTTTCGGGATGCATATTGTTAAGAGGCCGCACTTTGGCAGGTGGTTGGCTGCGCTCGTAATTGGCGCCATCGTTGTGGGTCTTGCTTACGCGGTGGCCACGACTCCTAACATCGCGTGGCCCCAGGTAGGCAGCTTCTTCGCGAACCCGGCAATTTTGAGTGGTCTTGAAGTGACCCTTGAGCTAACCGTACTAGCCATGGTCATCGGAATTGTGCTGGGAATAGTTCTGGCGCTGATGAGGCTCTCGTCTAATGTCGTGCTTAGGGTTTCGAGCTTGATCTATATCTGGCTGTTTCGCGGTTCGCCGCTGCTGGTCCAGATAATCGTGTGGTATAACATCGCGCTGGTTTTTCCCTCCGTCGGCTTTTTCGGGCATCGGGTGAGTACGAATTCGTTAGTGACTCCCTTCATCGCTGCAGTTTTGGCGTTGGGGCTTAACGAGGGCGCTTACATGTCAGAGATTGTGAGAGCCGGGATCCTATCGATTTCACACGGCCAGATGGATGCTGCTTTGACTTTGGGCCTTACGCGGCCGAAGGCGATGCGGCAGATCGTTATCCCACAGGCTTTACGCGTGATCGTGCCTCCGACTGGCAATGAGACGATCGGGATGTTGAAGGCGACCTCTTTGGTATCAGTTATCGCGGCCCAGGACCTACTGACTCGGGCGGAGTACGTTTACGCGAAGAATTTTCTGATTATGGAGCTTCTTATTGTCGCGACGATTTGGTATCTTATTCTTACGACGGTGGCGACCGTTGGTCAGTATTTCATTGAGAAGAAGATCGGTGCTGGCGCCACTAGGTCGGATTCGGTATCGAAGGGGCTAGGCGTGAGCATTATGCGGCAGTTGAAGCGGCCGTTGTCGATGCTAACAAGGTAGTGGTGGAGATGCCCGGTGCGGTGTTATTGGAGAGTTTTGGATTGCGGAAGAAGTTTGGGTCGACTGAGGTTCTTTGCGGTGTGGATCTTGCGATTCACGAGGGCGAGAAGACGTGCATTATCGGTCCGTCTGGGGGAGGGAAGACGACGATGCTGCGTTGTTTTGCCTTGTTGGACCGGATTGATGGTGGGGCACTTACCTACCGGGGCGAGCTGATCGGATACCGGAGAAGAGGTGATAAGTTGTATCCCTGGGGGGAGGCGGAGGCGGCGAGCTATCGCTCACATATAGGGATGGTATTTCAGCATTTCAACCTCTTTCCGAATATGACCGCGGCGGAAAATGTTGCGTTCGGGCCGGTCAGGGTTCGACATGACTCGCGGGAGGTTGCACTTGGGCGAGCACGCGATTTGCTCGGGAGTGTGGGACTGGGGACGAGGTGCGAGGCTTATCCGATAGATCTTTCTGGAGGGCAACAGCAGCGTGTTGCCATTGCCCGAGCCCTTGCCATGGACCCGGACTTGATCTTATTCGATGAGCCGACGTCTGCGCTGGATCCGGAGTTGGTCGGGGACGTGCTGAAGACGATGAGGGACCTTGCCGTTGCGGGAATGACGATGGTAGTGGTCACACATGAAATCGACTTTGCCCGTGATGTTGCGGACACGGTCGTCTTCATGGAGAAGGGTACGGTGGTGGAGAGCGGTCCTCCCGAGGCGGTGCTGGTTGCACCGGAGAGCGATCGCACCCGGAACTTCCTGAGATCGTTTCTTTCGCGGTCGTCAGCGGGGTCATAGGTGGCGAAGCCGGAACGGGCTCGTATCACGGACGTCGCGTCACTTGCGGGAGTCTCGCCAGGAATTGAGTCTCGCGTGATGAGCGGGACGGCCCACGTGGGGAAGGAGCGACGAAAGCGGGTACTGGCGGCGGCACGTAAGCTCGACTACCAGCCGAACCGGGTGGCGCGCAACCTGCGGCGGGGGCAAACGCGAATGTTGGCGATAGTGGTGTCGGACATCGATAATCCTCACTCTGCAGAGTTGGTTCGCGACGCGGAGAGCGCGGCGTACGACCGTGGGCATCGGTTGTTATTGTGCAACACTGATACCGGATCTGTGAAACAAGCGAGCTACCTGCGTGCGCTTGCTGAGGAACGAGTCTCGGGCGTGGTCTTGTCTGTCAACGATCCGACGGCGCGCGAGATATCGCAGTTGCTTGACCTAGGCATCGCAGTCGTCGCGATCGAAAGGCCGGTTGTCGACTCTCGCGCTGACGCTGTGACGATGGACAATGTTGGCGGTGGGCGCGTCGCCACGTCGCACTTATTGTCTAAAGGTTATCGAGACGTCGCTTTTATCGGAGGACCCAACGAGTCGTCGACGGCCCGGGAACGACTCGCCGGATATCGGGAGACCATGGCGGCGGCAGGGCTGCGAGCGCGTTGGGAATGTGAAGAATGGGACGTCGTCGGCGGGCGTAGCAGCGCGTCGAAGTTGCTGAGCGATGGTGATATTCCGAGCGCGATGGTCACAGCAAACAACCTGATCACGATTGGTCTCCTAAGGGAGATGAGAGAGCGGCGATTGACTGTACCGGCAAACGTGGCCATTGTCGCGTTTGACGACCCACTGTGGGCCGACCTTGTGCATCCGCCGCTGACAACACTGAGGCAGCCGATCGGAGAGATTGCCCAACGCGCTGTAAGTTTGCTCTTGTCTCGAATCGAAAAGTCGGACGTCCCAATACGTCAGGATACCCTTGAGTTTGAGTTTGTTCACCGCCGTTCGTGTGGCTGCATGACCAGAACACGCCCTGGGGAATGACGCGGCAAGGTGTTGGGCGGGTGTTCCGCTCATGCAAAGAGAGCGTCGCTCAGCGTGGGGACGTGATTTTGACGTGCACAGCGGTGGCTTGGGCTTTCAATATAAGCGCTACGGAGTTCGCCCTGACCCACGGTTTTTCTCCGGTCATTTATGCCGCGTCACGCAACCTGTTCGGTGGAGTGGCGTTGGCGATTTGGGTGTACAGGCGAGAGGGTTCACTGGCAATTCGTCGCCAGGACATCGGCGCGGTATTGGGCGCGGCAGCTCTCGGTGTTACCGTTAACCAGTTGTGTCTCACGTACAGCTTGCGGTTTAGTGGCGCAGTTGTCGTGGCGCTGGTATTCGGAATGGGTCCCATAGCGACCAGTCTGATTGCGCGGTTGGCCAGAGTTGAGAGGCTGGGTGGGTGGGGGTGGATCGCAGCAATCCTGTCAAGTGGTGGGGTCGCGTGTGTTGCACTCGGAGCTGGGAGCCATGGGGCTCAAGCGATCATCGGTATCGGCTTGGCCCTCGGTGCTACGTTGAGCTGGGCAGGATATTCAGTGATCTTGATGTCGGTTGCGGGCCGATACTCAGCCCTGCGTCTAAACGCGGTGATAATTCTTGCGGGATCTATTCCGCTCGCTTCGCTTGCCACGCCGATGTTAGGGGCAGTGAGGTGGCTGTCGATAACTCCTATGGCTTGGACGTGTTGGACGTACGGGACGTTGATCAGTTACACACTTGGAAGCATAACGTGGACGTTGGGAGTACGGCTGGTCGGAGCGTCGCGGGCATCGTTGTACAACAACGTGCAGCCTTTCTTAGGGGCAATTCTCGCTGCCTTGCTTCTCTCGGAGCGGTTCGCGCTGATACAACTGCTGGGCGGCGGTATGGTGGCGGGAGGAGTTGTTCTCGGTGGACGCGGTCGTTCGTCTCATCTGACGCAAGGGCAAGATGGGTGCAGCGGTGGGGCGACGGTTCGCGAACTGTCCGCCTAGGTCCGCTTTCGTGTTCTACGTGGCGTACTACCATCCATTTCGCGGCCTAACTGAACTTTGGCGGGTCAGCGGCGATTTTTTGATCCCGCGACGCTCTGACCAGGACCTGCTGTGGATAAGTCGGCGGTTTCAGTCCTGGGTGTAGGGACGACATATCCACCACTTGAGGCTTATACTGGTGTAAGATGGTGAAATGTTCATCAAGAAGACGGTGAGGAGGCGGGGCGACAAGCGCTACGAATCAGACCTCTGGACATTCTGATATAGGTCCAGGTTGATGGCCTCCATATTTCCTGGTGCAATAATCCACTAAATCGCGCCATCTCGCGGCTACTATTGTGGTTATGGAAGACGCTGTTGAGCCAACTTCTTACCCCTTGCTATTCGAGGTGGTTGACAACCGGGAAGGTCAATTCTGTCGGCATTTGACCGGAGTTTGGCGCGAGTTGACCCTCACAGAGACATCGCAAGTCTCTGACCTGCGCGGATAGTCCCGGAGTAGGGGTGTTTCTGACAGAATGTAGTGGCGAAATAGTCCACCATCTGTGACTTATAGCGCTGTAAGATGTCGGCATGTTCGTGAAGCGGACTGTGAAGCGCTATGGCGAAACCGCGTACGAGTACTTGACCCTTGTCGAGGCCGTCCGCCGCGAGGGAAAGCTCACGCAGCGGACGCTGTTTCGCCTGGGCGAGGTGTCCGAGCTGCGCGAGTCCGGCCAGCTGGACCGCATCGTCAAGGCTCTTGCTACCTACGCGAACGGGACCTACGTCGAGGCCGACGAGATCGAGGGCCTCGGCGCACCGAGCTTCGGAGCGGTAGCGGCGGTCTGGTCGTACTTTCGCCGGCTCGGCCTCGAGGAGCACTTCTCTTCGCTAGGCGACGGCCGTCGCTCACGGGTTCTCTCCGAGACGGTCTTTGCGATGGTGGCCAACCGGCTCACAGAGCCATCCTCCAAGCGCCGGACGATCAAGGAGTGGCTCTCCTCGGTGGCGCTGCCTGCCGGGGTCACCGCCCCAAACCTGGACCAGTGCTACCGGGCGATCGACGCCCTCGCCGAGCACAAGGAGGCCACCGAGGCCCATCTCTACTCAAAGCTGTGCAACTTGGCGAACCTGGACCTGCGTCTCGTCTGCTACGACCTCACCTCGAGCTACTTCGAGACGGTCGCCGTCGGACGAAGAGCCTTCCCATCCCTCGCCTTCGGCTACAGCCGCGATCACCGATCGGACCGTCCCCAGATCATGATCGGTCTCCTCGTCACCTCCGACGGCATCCCGATCGCCCATCACGTCTTTTCGGGCAACACGGCCGACGTCTCGACGCTGCCGGGGGTGATGGAGGACCTGAAGTCCCGCTTCGGCGTCGGCCGCATCGCCCTTGTCGCTGACCGGGGCCTCATCTCAGAGGACAACCTGGCCCAAGTCGGCGCCCATGGCTTCGACCACGTGCTGGCCACGCGTCTTCACCACGACGACGACGTCGCAGCCGTGCTCGAGCTGGCGAACGCGCCCACCACGTCGTGGGAAGCGGTCCCCGAGGCCCACAGCTTCTGTGCCGATCTCACCCATGACTCCCGGCGCTTCGTCGTCGTCTTCTCGCCCGTGCGCTACTTCCGGGACCGGTATCGTCACCTCAGTTTGTGTGCCCGCATCGAGGACGGCCTCATCGCCATCGAGGAAAGAGTGCGGGCGGGAAGGCTCGTCGACCCGGCCAAGATCGGTGCCGCGGCCGACCGCGTCCTTTCCTCCTCACCGGTCGGGCGCTGCTTTGTCACAACGATCCGGAAGGGCGTCTTCTCCTGGGACTTCGACGACAAGGCGCGCAGATACGACGAGGAGCTCTTGTGCGGGCGCTTTGTCTTGACGACATCGCTGACGGCTTCAGAGGCCTCGGCCGCACAGGTGCTGCGCTACTACAAGAGTTTGCAGAACGTCGAACGTCGCTTCCGGGTGATGAAGGACTTCTTGTCGTTGCGGCCGATGTTCCACTGGACCGAGGCTCGGGTGCGCGGACATGTGGCGCTTTGTGTGCTGGCCGCCACCATCGAGGCCGTCATGGCACAAGACCTCGTGAAAGCGAAGGTCATGGACCCCGACCTGCCGTTCCAGTCGATGACCCCGCGGCGTGCCCTCGCCCTGTTGAAGGAGGTGCGTATCCAGCATCTCGCCGCCGGCAACAAACAGATCAAGCTCGTGAACCGACGCAGCGCCCTCCAGGCCAAGGTGCTCAAAGCCCTCCAAGTCGACACCTCAACCTGGTCCAAGGCCGAAATCGCCTGACTAGGACGTTCAGTTCACGCGTAGGGAGAAAAAGTATTCGCCGCGCCCGCATCCACCTGGGACGACGCGAAACTCGCGCCAAACTCCGGTTTGACTTTGGTCCAAGCGGACGGGAAGCGCTCTGTCTGTCTCGGTGGTCTGCCTATATACGTCTATGACACCGACGACAAGGCCGCAGAAGCAGTCTGTATCGCTATGCTCTCGAGTGCCGAGCTGGCTTCCGATGTAGCGATAGCCAAGGCCTTCGGCTGTCACCGGAACACCGTCGGACGACTTGCGCGAAGGCTAGCTGCTCAGGGAATGGCGGCAGTTGTCCCAGCAAGGCGCGGTCCGAGAAGCCCTCACAAGGTGACACCCGATATCATCGAGATCATTCGCGCAGAGAGCAGTCGTATGAACGTGCCGACTCTGGCTCGCTTCGTCAAGCAGCGGACCGGAGTGACCCTGTCGCCGTCGCACGTCCGCCGATTGGCGCGCAGTTACAAGCCCGTCGCGCTCGAGCTGGCCTTCGACGAGGAACCGGCTCAAACCGACGCCGAGAAGCCGCTCTCTCACGGCGAGGGTCCCGACGCAGGCGGCGAGGCGTCTCCGGAAATCGCTGTCGGTATCGACTTCGGCGAGGAGCCTCTTCGGCCAGCATCGGTCGGTCTCTCCGAGCCGGACGCCGGTCTCGTTGAAGAGACCCAAGGGTTCGACCCGCCCGCCGTCCTGCCCGAGCACGCGGCGGGCCGCTACATGGGATTGGCTTTGTACTTCCCGGCCATCAAGGCTCTCGGGTTGATGAAGGCTGCACATCAGGTCTTCTCGCTGCCGCGTTCGATCGTCTTCGGAGTGAGGGCGGTCACCCTCAGCTTGTTGTTCATGACGTTGCTGCGGAAGCCGACGGTCGAGTCCGCCAAGCACCTGCGCCGGCCCGAGTTCGGGGCACTCGTGGGCACGGATCGAGCGCCGTGCGTGAAGACGCTGCGTCGCAAACTGGACGGGCTGGCAGCTCAGGTGCAGGCTGCCGAGTTCGGTAGACGCTTGGCCCGCCAATGGGTCGAGGCGGGGATCCTCGCCACGCGCTACTTGTACGTCGACGGGCATATGAAGGTCTACACGGGCAAACGCCGACTGCAGGAGTTCTACAACTCCCAGCGCCGCCTGGCGATTTCGGGCGTTCACGCCTACTTTGTCGGCGACAGGAACGGACGGCCGCTCCTATATGTCAACGAGAAGCTGCCGGCCTACCTCGGCAACGCCGTGCCCGACATCGTCGTCGCCATCCGCCAAGTCGTCGGCAAGCGAAAGTTCACGCTCATCTTCGATCGCGGAGGCTTTGATCACAAGCTGTTCATGTGGCTCGACAAGGAGCGCATCGGCTTCGTCACCTACCAGCAGGGCTCACCGAATCTGCCCGAGAGCATCTTCTCCCGCCGAGAGGCACGCTTTGAGGGACGGAGAATCCGCTTTGACATGGCCGAAGACAACCGGGGCTGGGTGAACGGACGCGGCCCGTGGCGACGAGTCGTCGTCCGTGCCAAGGACGGCCGCCAGATCCCGATCATCACGAATCTCCGACTGCGTGCGCCCCTCCTCGCCTGTTTGATGGTCGTCCGCTGGCGGCAGGAGAACTTCTTCAAGTACATGGATGCCCACTACGGCTTGGACCACCTGATCAGTTACGGGGCCGAAGAAGCCGATCCGAGGCGCTCGTGCCCAACCCCGAGCTCAGGCGCCTCGAGCGCCAAATATCAGAGTTGCGTCAACAAGCCGCCAAGCTCAAGGTCTCTCTGGGTGACGCCGTCCTCGAGAAGGACCGTGGCCGGAGTGTCCGAGTTCTGAGGATCGCGCAACGTGGCGCCGTCGGGCGGCTACGAGCCCTCGAGGCGGACATCGGCCGGCTTAAGGTCGCTCACAAGGCGCTCCCGAAGAAGGTCACCATCGCCGAGTCGGGAACGGGGCGCCAGGTCATACGCGGCGAGCACAAGGCAATCGTCGATCGCATCAAGATCACCGCTTACAACGCTGAGGAATGGCTCCTCGAGCGTCTCGAACGGCACTACCCGAACTCGAACGACGTCCGTGACCTGCTCCGGAGCTTTGCCGAGTTGCCAGGCGAGATTCGCACAACCGACTGTGGCGTCACCGTCACGCTCGACGCCCCCGACACGCCAATCCACTGCCGAGCATTGCGTGGCCTCGTGGCTGATCTCAACGGCATGGGTGCGACCTATCCGGGTACTGCCATTCCGGTCAGCTACCGCGTCCGACGTCGCCGCCCGAAGGTGATCGTGCAGCAGTCACGGCTCGCCGGATGAGCACCTATGTCCAGAGGTCTGACGAATACCTGTCGCTCGTCGAAGCCGTGCGCGAGGACGGCAAGAACACCCACCGGACCCTGCTGCGCTTGGGCGAGGTGACCGAGCTTCGTGCCTCGGGCCAGCTCGACCGCATCATCAAGGCGCTGCGCACCTACGCCGAGGGGAACTGGTTCGAGGCCGGGGAGCTGTCGGGCGAAGGTGGCCCGAGCCTCGGAGGGGTGGCCGCCTGCCACGCCTTGTTCACGCGCCTTGGTCTCGATTCCCATTTCGACACGGTCGGCAAGGCACGCAAGTCCTTGTCGCTCAAGGACACCGTGTTCGTGCTGCTGGCCAATCGCCTGAGCGAACCGAGATCCAAGAGACGCACGATCAAGGAGTGGCTGTCGAGCGTCGCTTTGCCGAAGGGCGTCGATGCACCGAGCCTCGACCGTTGCTACCGGGCGATCGACGCGTTGGCCGCTTCCAAGGAGTCGACCGAGGCGCACCTTTACTCCAAGCTCTGCAACTTCACGAACCTGGACCTGCGCCTGGTCTGTTACGACCTGACTTCCTGCTATTTCGAGACCGAGGGACCAGGCGGTCCGAGTTTCACCTCCCTCGCCTACGGCTACAGCCGGGACCAACGGGGTGATCGCCCCCAGGTCGTGATCGGCCTGTTGGTCACCGGCGATGGCATCCCGATCGCCCACCACGTCTTTTCGGGCAACACCTCGGACGTCTCGACTCTGCCCTCGATCATGGAGGACCTGCAGCAGCGCTTCGGCGTCGGCCGCATCGCCCTCGTCGCCGATCGCGGCCTCATCTCAGAGGACAACCCCGCCCTGGTCGAGGCCCATGGCTTCGACCACGTATTGGCGACACGGTTGCACCACGACGAGGACGTGGCCACAGTGTTCGAAGAGGCGAACGCCCCGGACAGCTCCTGGGTGGCGGTTCCAGAGGCGCGCAGCTTCGCAGCCGAGGTCGCCCACGGCGGCCGGCGCTTTGTGGTGGTGTTCTCGCCCACCCGTTACTTGCGAGACCGTGCGCGGCACCGGGCTTTGTGCGCCAAGGTCGAGGACGGCCTCATAGCACTGGAGGCAAGGGTGCGCTCTGGCCGTCTTAGCGACCCGGCCAAGATCGGTGCTGTCGCCGACCGAGTCCTCCGTGACTCGGGAGTGGGGCGCTGCTTCACCACGACGGTGAAGAGGGGCCACTTCTCCTGGGACTTCGACGAGAAGGCAAGGCGTTATGACGAAGAGCTGTTGTGCGGGCGCTATGTGATCACGACATCGCTCGATGCCTCCGAGGTCAACTGCGCCCAGGTGCTGCGCTACTACCGGAGCTTGCAGAACGTCGAAGCCAGGTTCAGGGTCACCAAGGACTTCCTGGCGCTACGACCGGTCTTCCATTGGACCGAGGACCGCGTGAGGGGCCACGTCGCCCTGTGCATACTGGCGGCGACGATCGAGGCCGTCATGGCCAAAGACCTTGTAGCCGCCAAGGTGATGGACCCGGACCTTGCCTTCCAGCACATGACACCTCGCCGGGCGCTCTCCGAACTGGCCGAGGTACGCCTCGAGCTCGTGAGTGCCGGTGAGCGCAGCATCGAGCTCATAAGCAGGCCGACTCCACTCCAGGACAAGGTGCTTCAAGCCTTCGGCGTGGACGCTTCCGGCTGGGGCAAGGCCACAATCGCCTGAGCTGGGCGAACAGATCCCGCGTAGTGGAAACACCTTCTCCGCGCGCCCCTATCTACCTGGACTTACGCGATTGACCCGCCAAAGTCCGGCCTAAGAGATGAGTGCGCCTTTCGCCGCGTCCTTGCCGGGATTTGGCGGTCAAATCGGAGATCGTAACTTACGGCACTGCAGTGAGGGTGGGACCGGTCTCAGAGATCAACGCCGAGACTCGCCCCGCGCCGCTGCTGGCCTAAGGAGTTGGTGGCGGCTGTCAACCAGAGGGCTGGTCAACGCCGTTTCTCGTACCGATGCTCCCGGCCTCGATACTTTGTAAGGAGTGCGAGTTGAGGCCGGGGTGAGAATCTCAACGGGGCCATGGGGGGTTGACCCACCCCGGGGCGTATCGAGTGGATAGATCACAATGGCTGATTCTGCGTCGTTTTCGGCCCCAGCGGCGACGGGTGGGGCGCACCGGACGTCTGCTCAGACTGAGTGGTGAGAGGAGGTGGCGTGCTTGCGTCGACCCGCGCTGAACTCAACGCTACCGGGGAACAATCGTCTGGCCGAAGCCCCGGGACGTGCCACGTCCCGTGGGACGCGTTGCACTATCCATTGCCCTGCGGTAAGTCGGCCCGGCTCGGTCGAGACGAGCTGGAAGCAGACGAGGGCGCGATTCCGGCGAGCAGGTTCGCCTTTTGGGCGTCGAACTCGTCGTGGGTCAGCGCGCCGGACTTCCTCAGCGCGTCGAGCTTGGCAAGCTCATCGGCTGCAGACATGCCTCTCCTCTCGGATCGGTCAGAAGAGGTGTCGAGCGTGCACGGGGCGGCAACCTAAGTGGTCGTCCTTGCGAAACGGGGCGTCCCCGTTGATGTAAGTGTTGCGTTTGTGCCATCGACACGAGAAGACCTGAACCTGAGCGAGTGCCCGAACCGGGCCTGCGCCTTCCAGCTCGTTCCAGCAAGTGCTAGGCGTCGACTGGTCCGACCCTGTAGGGCGCCAAAACGGGCTCTTCTCAACGAACTGGGGCGCGTGAACAACTGACCGCGCCCAGATAGGTATCCACCGGCGCGGCAAGGGGCCTCGCCATTCTCGTGGCTGTCCAAAGCTTCGAGAGAGGGAGACCCCCGCCATGGGTGACGGTACCGAATTCGACGACGCGCTGTTGGGACTGCGCGGGTTCCGGGTGGTGGCGGTGACCGAAGACGGCGATGAGCTGCTCGTCGGCATCGAGACGATCCGCCGGGTGGCGGGTTGTCCTTCCTGTGGGGTGATAGCTCGGACAAAGGACCGGCTCCGCGTGATCGTGAGAGACCTGCCGGCGTTCAACCAGCGCGTGCGGCTCGTCTGGTCCAAGCGCCGCTTCAGCTGCCCGGACCCGGACTGCCCGGTCCAGACCTGGACAGAGCGCTCGGACGAGCTCCCCGATCGCCGTGTGCCGTCCGCGCGTGCGGGACGCGAGTGCACGCGTGCGGTCGGCCAAGAGGCGCGTTCGGTCGCCTCACTCGCACGCTGGCTCGGAGTCTCTTGGGCGACGGTGATGTCGGCGGTGCGCGACTACGGGACACCGCTTGTCGACGATTCGGGCCGGGTCGAAGAGGTGACCTCGCTCGGCATCGACGAGACGGCCTTCTTGAAGGCGAACGCCGAGCACCCGACGATGTACGTCACGGGCCTTGTCGATCTGGAGAAGAGACTGCTCATCGACATGATCGAGGGAAACCGGGCCATCGACGTCTCGCGTTGGCTCTCGAGCAAGGACGAGGCCTTCCTCGCCGGCATCGCCACAGTCGCCTGCGACCTGCACGAGGGCTACCGCTCCGGGCTTCACCCGCACCTCGACCACGCCCGCCAGGTGGCCGATCCGTTCCATGTCGTCGCGGCGGCGAACCGCTGTGTCGACCACGTGCGCCGCAGGGTGCAAAACGAGCTGTTAGGCCACCGCGGCCGCAAGGACGACCCGCTCTACAAGATCCGTCGGGTGCTGCTGACAGGTTCGGAGCGACTGAACCAAAGAGGCGTCGACCGCATGGCCCTTGGGCTTCGTCTGGGAGACCCCGACGACGAAGTCCTCGGAGCGTGGCTCGCAAAGGAGTACCTGCGTGACGTCTATCTCACCGACGATCCGCGCGAGGCCGCAGTGCTGTTGGACCGGGTGATCGCAGGTTGCCTTGCCGACGAGGTGGACGAGATCGTCTCGCTCGGCAACACCTTGAAGCGCTGGCGAACCCAGATCCTCGCTCACCATCTGACCGGTGCGTCGAACGGTCCGACCGAGGCCATGAACCTGCTCGTCAAGAAGATCAAGCGCTGCGGGCACGGCTTCAAGAGCTTCCGCAACTACCGCCTACGCGTCCTCTTGCACTGCGGTGGAATCCAATGGACAGGCTGTTGCACGAATCCGTGGCATCGGGCAAGACCGGCCGGGCGTCAGAATCGGGCCGGCCGTCCGTTCGGTTGCTAGAGGTCTCGATCAGCTCGCCCAGAGTCGAAGCAGGTTGTGAGTTGCGTTAATGAGCTTCCATTCCGTGGTGCAGGCGGCGAGCCCTCGGCAGCTAAAGCGGGAGAAGCCGCGCACGCATTTATGGCGGGCGAAGACTGGCTCAATCATCACCTTCCTGCGGCCGTAAAGGGCCCGGTTCTCGGGCAAGGCGAGCTTCTTGTCCATAGCCTGCCGCGCTCGGGTATACCCGCGAACGCGTTCTGACCGACGCCGCCCTCTCGGCCGATGGGCGGGGACGATGCCTTTCCGGCCGTCTTTCGCATAGGCACGGGCGAGGACATAGGCACGGGTCAGGGACACGCCCATTTCCTCAGCGACTTCAACCATAGAGATATCGCCCGTCATCCGCCTTTCGAGAATCGCCGCGCGGCGGTTGAGCTCCACCAGGTCCTCGAGGTTCTCCTTCTCCTCGATCGCGACGTGCTCGTCGATCTCTTCAATCGGCCTGCCGTCTTGTTGACGAGCCTTCGTCGTCGCGATTAGAAGCTCGCAGTCGACGTCAGAAGCAGCGTTGTCCCAGCTCCAGTAGCCAGCATCAGCGAGGAGAACGCCAACGCTGTCAGCAATGTCGGCCGCCTCGAGGCTCGAGTGGACTGCGTCGATCATCGGGAGCAGCTGGTGACGATCGACGGGTTCGTTCGTGAGCTCGGCAGCAACGACGATCTTGTCTTGGGTCGCCACGGCCTGGCCGTTGAAGCACTGACCGAAGCCTCCGGGCATCTTCATCAATCGCGAGTCGGGGTCGGTGATGTTCCGGCGCACACGCTCGTTGGTGGTTGTATCGCTTCGCGCCTGGCGGAGCGCTTCACGTATCCGTTCTCGACGCTCGCTACCCACCGGCACTGGCCTCTCTTGTGCTGCAGAGATGGTCGATTCTTCTTGCGCGTCGAGCGCGTCCGCGTCCTCCAGCCACGATGCGACGTCCGCCTCCAGGTCCTTCAGCTCGCGATTCGCGTCCTTCGCGGCGTTGGCAGTGACCCTTGTCCCGTCAAGCGCCAACAAGCTCAAGTCGACGAGTCCCGCCTCATGGCACAGCCTCAGGATCTGGGCGAACAGCCCGACGAGCGCATCGGCGTGCTGCTTGCGAAAACGCGACAACGTCGAATGGTCCGGCAGGTGATTACCGGCAAGAACTCGGAAGGCGACGTCTTCCACGCAACGCCGCTCGATGCGCCTACTCGGCGGCTCGCCGACGCAGTAGGCGTAGAGCCAGATCGCAAGGATCATCGCCGGGTCATAAGCGGCTCCACCGCGACCATCGGCACGGTAGGCGGCGAGGAACTCCGTGAGATCGAGTTCGCTGACCACGTCGAGGACGAACCACGCCAGATGCCCTTCAGGTAGCCAGTCCCGCATGCTCGGCGGCATGAGAAAGGCCTGGTCGCGATCGGCGGTGACGAAGTTGTATCCCACTTTCGAAGCCTCGCAGCGAGGCTCCTACTGGTGGTGGATGGAACGGATTCGTGCAACAGCCTCTGGAATGCTCATCCGGCTACGACAATGCGGGCCCACTTGCCCCAGTTGGTCGCGTAGAGCCGAATTGGTGCCCTTCAACTCCAAAGGACGCGCTCTGACCGGCCGCCCTGACCCAGATCGCCCCGGGGCACGCTGCTGCCTATTCGGCGTTGAGTTTTGAACGCTCAGGCCGGTTGCGTACCGCGCCCGGTATCAGTCATCCGGCAGTGAGGGCTTCCAGCACCCTGTTATGCGCTTCTGCAGCGTTCACTTCATCCACTACCTCTATCGACCCGCTCGCATGCATACAGCAGTCACACGAGATGTCCGCTGCCCAAAGGGGACGACCTTCCCGAGACCAGATGAGAAGCTGTCCGCTAGTCGAATCACCGTGGAGCTCTATACGGGCATGAATCGCCACCGTGTGTGCCAGGCTTGGGTCGAGGGCGATGAGCATTGCCAGGGCGTCATGGGCGATCAAGCCCGCAGGCTCGCGTCCGTCACTCATAAATCGCAACCACGGCCGCGCTCCCTCAGCGATGTACGAACCGACCGGTCCGTCCGATGCCAACACGAGATCGAGATCCGCTTCGGAGATCCTCAGGGAACGAGTCACGTCCAACGGGACGATTGTGACCGGCACGCCTAGGCGCATTACGATTGCGGCCGCCTCCGGGTCGTAGGCGAAATTGAACTCCCTATATTCGCCAGGAACACGCACGGCGCCCCCCATGACCACCATGCGGTCAACACTCTGTCGCAACTTCCTCGACATGACCAGGGCGAGCGCCACGTTGGTGAGCGGCGCAGTCGCTACGATTGTTACGCGCTTGGATTGGGAGCCCAACCTGTCGAGAAATGAGATCTGCTCCTCACCGCTCTCGCTTTCGCATCCCAAGTCAAGCTCCCAGACACGCTTATTGAAGTCTTCCCAAAGCTGCTCCGCACGCGAACTCAGTCGCCAGGCACTCAGCTTTGTTCGCCAGTAGGACTCGTCGTGCGTCAGGGGATGCTCTACGCCACAGATCAAGGGGACATCCGACCGGCCCGACAAACGAAGTAGCCGTCTAGCGTTGCGAAAGCCGTCTGTCGCTGGCACATTGCCGGCGGTTACGACGACACCTTCGATTACGGTGTCTCTGGCCTGAAGAGCTATGGCCAATGCCAGCGCGTCGTCTATGTCAGTCCCTGGCGTGCCAAGGCCAGGATCGCAGTCGATCAGTAGCCGCATCTTCTAGCAATTCCTTTCTCCATCGGCGCTCCGCGTGCTGTCAGCCTGAAGCATTGAGAGAGGGCAGGGACGACGAAGTCGTAACCGGACTGGGCGACAACCATTGCCGAGCCGGCGACGGCAACATCTTCAGGTTGTTGCTGCTCAACTTGATTCTCAACCGTCGATCGGTCACGACGCTCCATCAGGAGCTCTTTCTGCAGGTGCTCCATCAAAACAGAACGCGCTCCGGCCATGAACATTCCGTTCCACGGAGTCTCGTCGCGGACCGAGCCGACGGCTCACTAGCCGACCAGACCACTTCTCGCCAAGGACCGGTTGAACATGCTTTGCGCACCGACGAAGACTAGGGCGGGTAGGAGGCCAGTGACGGCAGCGCCCGCCAGCATCGCCCCGTAGTTCACTTGAAACTCACCTACGAACTCCCCGAGCGCTACGGGCGCCACTGTGAAGTTCGGCGCTGGTGCAATTATGAGCGGCCACAGGAAGGACTGCCATTGGAAGACGAAGAGGATGGTCGCAGCCCCTACGATTGCGGGACGGCACAACGGAACGTAGACCGACCTCAGCACTCGCAACCAGCTTGCTCCGTCACTTCTCGCAGCCTCGAGTAATTCGATCGGCACGCCGAAAAAGAACTGCCGGAGCAAGAAGATGGCCATGCCGTTCCCAACGGCTGGGAGGATGAGGCCGAGGTAGCTGTTCTCAAGGCCAAGAGAGCGGAAGGTCGAGCCCAGCGGAATCGCAATCGCCTCGAAAGGAACTAGGAAACTGATGAGAACGAACACAAAGAGCGCCCGCATGAATCGGCTGTCGAAGACCACGAACGCGAAGGCGGCCGGGATCGCTATCAGCAGTCCCAGAAGCACCGTGCCGCTCGTCGATATGAGAGAGTTCCTGATGGCGACCCCGATGAATCCGTCAGCGCCAAGGGTGTGGTAGTTGGTCAGCGTCGGATGGCTGACCCACAGCGTTCTGCTGGAAAGCGGATAGAGATTTTGGAAGATCGCGCTCGGACTGCGCAGTGAGCTCACCACGGCCCACCACATGGGTAGCAACGAATAGGCAGCGCCGACGGCTGCGACGAGGACCATGCAACGAGTAGCCGTTCGTCTGCGGGTGGCCGACCGACGTGCGCTCATGTGTTTGGTCGCAAGAGCCGGAACTGAATTGCAACGATGAGGATTACGGGAATGAGCCACATCACCGTTTCAGCCAGGGCATCGTTCAGAGCCCCTTGCTGGTAGGCGCGCTGGTAGATGTCGTACATCATGAGGTTCGTCGAGCCGTCGGGACCTCCTTGGGTAAGGATTTGCACTGGGGCAAAGACAAGCGCATTCGCAATCGTGTCGGCCACCAACACGAAAAGAAGTGGTCGACGAAGGAGGGGAAGCGTTACAGAAAAGAATTTTTTCCACCACCCAGCGCCGTCGATCTCTGCGGCTTCGTATAGCGTCGTCGGAATGTCCTGAACGCCTCCAACTAAGAAGATCACCCAGTACCCGACCCCGATCCACGACACGATCAATATGATGCTCGCTAGCGCCTGGTCGGGGGAGTTGAGAAAGGGCTGGCTCGGCAGCCCTAGGTCGTGCAAAAAGCCGTTCACGGGCCCGTCGGGGCGGAGGGCGATCCCGAAGATGACTACAGCGACGGCGCTAGGCACGCCAGCAGGAAAAAGGATCACCGTGCGAAAGAACCACGCACCCCGCCATCGCTCGCTCAGCACCACGGCAAACACAAGTGCGAGGACGATTTGAAAGGGATTGACGATCAGTCCGAAGATCGCCGTGACCGTAAGACCCTTCAAAAAGACCGGATCCTTGGCGACGGTGACGTAGTTCGCCAGCCCGCCGAAGCTCGTGCCACCGATGAGGCTCTGGCGGAAGAGGCTGTCGTAGATCGCTTCAGCGGTCGGCCACAGCCTCGTGAGTACCAACATGACAACTGCGGGCGTTACAAAGGCGACGATGGTCAGGCGCTTTATCCACATCCTTCTTGCGTAGACGCCGCGCCGCGGCTGGCGCGCCCCGATAACCGGGGCATTGCGCACAGCAACCGACCCACCTTTCTCCAACTTGTCCTCCATCCTGTCTGAGGAGCCGGCTCCTCGGCCTTGACCGATAGAGTCGGCTCCTCAGAGGCTAGAGCGATAAGCCCACGGCCAGCCGAGGCTACCCGAGCCCGAGCTCGCTGAATTCAGTCCGTATCTCCGCGGCGGTAGCGTTCAGCGTCTTGAGAACGTTCGCGCCGTCCGAGATGTTGGTGAAGGCCTGGTCCATTGTGCTCTCGAAGAGCACGTAGCCCACGGTGACCGGCCGATGTATGGCAGTGTGTGCGATGTCGTAAGACAGGATCGCCGACGCTGCCGAATGTCCCTCGGCGTCAAAGCCCTTCAACTGCGCCGTGAAGGCAGCGTGCTCCACCGGGGTGACCGGGTAACTCAGGCTGCTGGCAAGAGAAGCACCGCTGTTAGTAAGGGTCATAAAGCTGAGGAAGTCTAGGGCTGCCTTCGGGTTAGGCGAATACGGGCTCAATCCGAAGGACTCGGAGTCCGTTGGCGTGTATGGGTGTCCACCGGCGAAGTAAGGCAGGGGCGCGATCCCATATTTCGTCTTGCTCATCTGACTGTCGAAGGCTGAAATATCCCATGGGCCGCCAATGAAGAATGGCACCTTGTTGTCAATAAACAGCTCGCTTGCCTCCCCGAAGCTCTCACCCTTCGGCGTGATGCCTTGGCCAAAGAGGGACTGATACCAATCCATGGACTTCAACCAAGGCGTAGTCGTGATATCAGGTGTGAGCAGATCCTTTCCGGTAAGGCCGGTGCCACCGCCAAGAGAAGCAGGAAGGGGTTCCAGCTGGTAATAAGCAGTGAGCTGCTCAATGCTGATGCCCCAAGTGATGCCAGTGTGCTGCACTGTCTTCGCTTCGCTCGCAAGCTCCTCCCAGGTCAGCCTTTGCGTAGGACTCGAGCTTGGGAAGGACAGGCCCGCCTTAGTGAGCTCTGCCTTGCTGTAGTACAAGAACGCGTCCGAGGTCCAAAGCGGAAACGCCCAGATGGAGCCCAGGTAGGTCACTGGAACGATCGAGGTTTTCGAAATCGCGGCGTTCATCTGCGCGCGGTAGCTGTCAACGTTGACTAGCAGCCCTCGAGCTGCGTAGTAAGGGACGTTGGGTGAGTCTGCCTCGTAGATGTCCACGCTCGTGTCGTGTCCGCCGACGCGAGACTCGATGTCAGCCGTGAGGCTGCCGAACGGCACCGATTCGTATTGCACCTTAATGTTGGAGTGGAGCTTTTCGAATGCTGAGATCACCGGCGCGAAGGTGCTCGGTGACTCTGCCCCGAGGAAGTGCACGGTAACGGTGCCGCCTCCGGCTTCGCGAGACGTCGAAGCCCCTGCTGTCCCGCCGGCTAGGGCTGCCATGACAACGAGTGCGGCAAAGCCCGTCACCCACCTCATATGTGGTCGTCGCATATCTTTCCTCCTTGTTTGTCCTGACGGTGAGTTGCCCTGCTGAAACAGCTCCTTGTGCAGTGTCTAAGCGGAGTCCCTGCGCACGATTTCGAGGCGGACGACGTGGTCCACGGGTGCTGCACGAGATCCTTGCAGGCGGTCCATCAACAGCCGACCTGCGTTGCGGTCATACTCGGCAGCTGGGTTCCTCACTGTCGTGAGGGCGGGCGAGACAAGCGATGCCGCTTCGATGTCGTCGATGCCGGCGACGGCCAAGTCCTGGGGTACGCGGATACCGTGCTCTTGAGCAGCCCGCAGGACGCCTATCGCGATGAGGTCGTTGGCGCAGAACACCGCCCTGGGCATTCGCCGAGCGTTGAGTAGCTCAAGGAAAGCCTTAGCCCCGCCTGACAGCGTGAACTCAGTGCTGATGATCTCGGGAAAGAGGCCCGCGCCAGCCATTGCATGCCGATACCCATCGACGCGCTCGTCGGTTGGCCCCTGGCCGCGGCCGCCGGCAACATGAACGATGTCTTCGTAACCCGCGTCGATCAGGAGCTTCGTCATATCGTGGGCGGCCGCGAACTCGTCGGCGCGGACCTTGTCGAAGGCGCCCGGTGACTTCTTTCCGATGACGACCACTGGTACCCCTTGCTCCACAGCGAGATCGCAGTCGCGCGGCAATACCTTGAAGGAAGCCACGACAAGACCGTCGACCTGCCGCGAAACCATGTCCTCGATCAGGTGCGTCTCGCCCCCCGGCTCACCCCCCGTGTTGCAGACAACTACGCGATAGCCCTCGGGCGATAGCACGCGCTGTAAGCCCTCAGCTAGCGCTGCATAGAAGGGGTTGTTGATGTCCTGCACGATGATGGCGATCATTTGGGAGCGCTTGGTGCGCAAGTCCCTGGCCAGCCGATTGGGCCGGTATCCGAGCTTGGAGACAGCTAAGAGGACGCGCGCCCGGGTTGCTTCGGAGACGGGGCGGCCACCGTTCAGCGTTTGCGACACGGTGGCTGGGCTCACCCCAGCCTCTGACGCCACGTCGATGATTCTGATCCTAGAGGTGACGCAAAACGATTTGCGTACTATGCCTAATACTTGTACCCCCCGGCTCGTGGACTTGTCAAGGGGCAGAGGGAGCCCCGACGGCGAGCTGTAGGCGGAACGTCTGGCGGTGGTCGGCAGAAGAGGTCAAAGTGGCGTTCCGCGTGCACCGGCTAGTGCATCCGGAGTTAGTTATCGCCTCGCGGCTCTGGAAGATCCAACGGGTCTCAGGAAGTCCCGCGAATCTGCTCGGGGTGCGCGCGGCAGTTAAGACTTGACCCTTCCCATCGACGGCGGGTCGTCGAGGAGTCCGGCTGGAACCACGGCGTTAGCGCCAACCTTTTCCGTGGTGGCAGAACCGACGGCCACACCGAACGCGACCGCTTCTAGGAGAGAGCAGCCCCTGGCAAGACGGGCAGCTACCGCCCCAACGAAAGCGTCCCCAGCTCCCGTTGTGTCGATTGCGCGGACGCGCGGCGCGGGGATGTACTGGTCGACTCTCGATGCGAGAACTACCGCTCCGTATTTCCCGAGGGTGACCACTACGGCGCGAGGTCCCATCTCCTGCATGACGACCGCAGCGCGCCGGGCATCCTCCGGGCTAGAGGGCGCGAAGCCGGTGAGCGCCCCACTTTCGCTTTCGTTGACAACGAGAACGTCTGTCCTGGTCAGTAGGCGCGCCGGCACCGGCCGATAAGGTGCGCAATTTAGGATCAGCGTCGCGTCGCCAGCAAGCTCCGCCGCTCGGAGCACGGAGTCCATCGGCACCTCAAGCTGAATCGCGAGAACCTTCGTTCCAGCGATAATCGCCGCTGCGGCATCGATGTCCGCTGCAGCAAGGCAGGCATTTGCACCCGGCGCGACTGCAATTGCGTTCTCACCATCGGGGGTAAGCGTGATGAAGGCCATGCCGGTGTGCGCGTCCGCACTCACGCGAATGTGGGCCGTGTTGATGCCCTCGGCCGCTAGTTCCTCTGTCCTGGTACGGCCGATCAAATCCGCGCCGACCCGCGCAACCATGCAGACAGACGCGCCGCTTCGAGCGGCTGCGACTGCCTGATTCGCTCCCTTCCCTCCGGGGTGTAGTTCGAGTGTCGCATCACCCACCGTTTCACCTGGCGCGGGTCGATGCTGCAGTGATATCACGTAGTCAGCATTGATCGAGCCGACCACGACGACTTCGTTCGATAGACCTGGGCAGTCCAGTGTGCGGCGCACGAATACGTTTCTAGTCCAACCGAGTTCCCTAAAGCTGTCTGGAAGTGAGAGGCCCCTCTCGCGGCAACAGGGGAGACAGGTGGCTGTCTAGCGCCTTGGGAACTTGTGCATGCCGAAAACGTCATCCGGACCCATCGACCTGCTTTTGTTGCCGTGACACTGATGAGGAAGATGGAGCGTGGCACTCTCCTTCCTCTACATCGCTTTCGTCCGTTCGCTCCAACTGGTTCGGCTCTCGTGGAGTGAACAACAAGACCTCGCCATCGAAGTCGTCATGCTTCGCCACGAGGTTGCGGTCTTGCGAAGACAACTGGCGCGTCCGGCACTGCGGCCCGTGGATAGAGCAGTCCTCGCTGGACTGAGCCGGCTCCTGTCGCCTGCTCGCCGAGGACGGTTCCTTGTCCAGCCCGAGACCCTGCTGCGATGGCATCGAGATCTGGTGCGACGGAAGTGGACCTACTCGCACCGCCGGCTTGGACGACCGTCGATCCCCGTGGGCACGGTCTCGGTGATCCTTCGCCTTGCAAAGGAAAACCCGATGTGGGGATATCGCCGAATCCACGGGGAGCTCGCCACGACGGGCGTCAGACTTGCGCCTTCGAGTGTGTGGGCAATCCTTCGCCTGTGGGTGCCGAAAACTCCATCCAAGCGATTGACCTAGGGATACTCTGCGGGTGGACTGGACGACAGGATCGGCACGCGCGGGCGGTCAGGACCGTTCAATCCCGTTTTACGTGTGCCCCAACCTGGGTGCTGCGGGTAAGCGACCTGCGCTAGACAGAAGGCATCCGGAACGTATCACTCCAGTTCAGGGCACCCGGATGACATTTTCGGCACTCACAGGTTCACGACGCCGAAGAGAGCCAGCTCAGGGGCCCGATCGATCTTTGGCCCCCTACACCTCATGCAGGCGGGGGACCGCAGCTTTGCCGGACAATAAGTTCCGCCCTGATCACTCGGTGCTCATCGCTTTGGGTTCCTGAGTCGATCTGTTTCAAGAGGAGTTCGAGACTCGCGCGGCCGACCTCGGCAAAGTCTTGATGCACGGTAGTGAGCGGCGGGCTGAAGTAAGCGGCCTCCGGAATGTCATCGAAGCCTACGAGGCTAACGTCCTCTGGAACGCGGCGGCCCCTCTCACCAAGTGCGCGCATCAAGCCGAGTGCCATTTGGTCGTTGGCCACGAAGATTGCCGTCATGTCCGGGATTCGGGCCAAGGTGCGTCCAATCTCGTAGCCAGAACGAGCGCTCCAGTCGCCGGAGATCGGCTTCGTCACCTCCGCGCCGGCCGCTTCCAGCGCCTCTCGCCAGCCAGTGATCCGCTCACGGCTTTGGCGCCAATCAAGCGGACCGGCCAAGTGGAAGACCGTCTCGTGACGCGCGTCGAGGAGGTGTTCGGTCGCCGCGCGGGCGCCCGCAACTTGGTCCACCATGACGACGCAGATCTTTGCCGCGGGGTCTCCCTC
>Ga0326728_10003886_pt1 | contig 45303 bp, 35 predicted proteins | sample MB3enrmetagenome_FD_207602 | JGI IMG/M metagenome (GOLD analysis project Ga0326728, IMG submission 207602) | Lab enriched peat soil microbial communities from McLean, Ithaca, NY, United States - MB31MN | ecosystem: Environmental > Terrestrial > Soil > Wetlands > Peat | place: USA: New York...
GGTTCGTCCATCGTGGATCTCCTTTTCGTGTGCTTTGGCGGCTCACGATTTGGAGTTTCCGCGATGGACTCCGGTATCTGTCAAACTTCTACTGCCTCCCCGGCAGAGCCGGGGGGTCTCCCAACGGCCTAGGCTCCAAATGTCGGCATTACGGTGTTTTTCATCAGCCCGCTAACGCTGATTGTGGGGCTGGCGCGCCCGCCGTGTCTCTTCCCGTATGTCGCAATAGGCGCCGGCGCGGCCCCTCCGGGGGCCGTCCTACTTGCCTGCAGCGATAGCTGACTCTGCGGGTCTGCCCATAAGCGCCTTCCGCAAGTCTCGCATCTTCTTCCGCAGGATAATCTTGCTGTACTGCTGCCGCCCGAATCTGGATTTGTCACCGTTTCTCTGAGACATGATTCCCTCGCAGTCGATCACCATCGTGAGTTCCCCATCACGCTTGGACGTTCTTTGGGGGCTTCCGGAAGAGCGGGATTGGTGATCACCCGCCCGCGTACACATTCAGAGTGATAGGCTTCCAGGCGTCCGGTCGGTAATCGAGGGAATGGAAAGCAGGGGCCTGGTCCTTAATGCCGCAAGCGAGACGAGGAATGCCCCAATGCTAAACCATTCCAAGCCCAGGAAAAGCCGGTGAGTCAACGGCACGGGTGCCGCGGGGTTGAAGAGCACGGCGAGAGCTAGAAAGCCTACGCCCCACACGTATTTGCCGACCCGCATTGCCTGCGCCACCACCAACAAGGCGGCCACACAAACCTCAATTTCCAGCGCGATCCGATAGCTGGCAGACGTGCTCAATAGCAAACCCAGGAGCAGCACGGCGATGGAGAACCACTTCACGATACGGGTAAACATTGCAAGCCCCTTTTCTTTTGCTCTTCGCCGGACCGTTCCAACCCCAGCGTCCGGCGTCAAAAGCTTCTCCTGCCCAAGCGTTCTCTATTTTCCTGCTGCCACCGCGCGGGGAGGGAGTGCCCTTCCCTGGGTCTCACCCAGCAGGGCGGTCTCAGATAACCTGAAACGGTTCAGATGACCTGGAAGGAGAGAGGAGAAGACTCAACTTCTTAACTAGTTTAAGTAAATTAACTTGATTTGTCAACTAAAATCTGCCACTCTCAGGAGTGGCATTACTATGATTAGTTAAGTCCAGGAGAAACCGCATGGATCTGGCTCTCGTCCTCCGCCAACGCCTCGAACAGGTGGACCTCGAACAACGGCATCTGGCGGCTGCCGCGCAGGTCACGGAATCCTACATCTCCCAATTGCTCTCCGGGAGAAAAGCCCCTCCGGCTCCCACCCGTACGGATATTTATGACAAGCTGGAACCCTTGCTGAAGTTCCCCAAAGGTGAACTCGCACGCATGGCAGAGCTCCAGCGCCAGGAAGAAATAAAAAGGAAACTGGGAGTCTCACCCGCACCCCTGTTCAAGGAGGTTCGCGGGCTTGTCCTTTCCAAATGCCTACCCGACAAGAAGAAGCAGGTGCGGGTGATTTTTGAGCAGCAGCCTTTCGGCGAACTCGAGCGCCTGGTGACGCAGAAGCTTCTGGAAGTCGTAAAGGAAGTTGCCAAGAAGGAACTGGAGAACGAAAAGTGGCTCCGGCAGGTGGCACGACTGGGGCATCGAAGTTACGAGCAAATGCGCGTCACCGTTCTGGAGTTTCTGGATGAAGATGTCTTTAACCTGTCACCCAAAAACTGCATCGCATTTTTGCAGCCGGTGATTCAATCGTGGGACATCGACTTAAAGACTTTTGGTATGGATATCATTCTGAACCACCGCGTGGCCCCGGTGCGCGCGAAGAAGTTCGAATACGTGGAAATGGACCCTGAAACCCGGGGCAAGGAAGAACCGGGGCTCATCGATTTCCTCCAGAGCGCTTCCCTGAGCCGCGGCGCCACCCCGGAGGAGGTTGATTTTCTGAGGAAACTGCGCTTCAACGGGAAGAGGCCTACGGCTCTCTATTATTACCGGGAGATCCAGAACCTGCGCGACCCCCTTAATTTTCAGGCTGCCTGAGAAGGCAGTGGGCTGTCGGCAGTGGGCAGTCGGCAGTGGGCAGTCGGCAGTGGGCAGTGGGCAGTCGGCAGTGGGCAGTAAGCAAGAATCCCAGCCGCATACAAAACGGGTCCGCCACATAAATGTGATCCCTCAGACGGAGCGCGGGCATCCTGCCCGCTCTGGCGCGGCGTTGGTGCGCGTGCGTTGCTGCGCGGCGTTGCTGCGCGTGCGCTCCTGCACGGCGTTGCTGCGCGTGCGTTGCTGCAATCTGATCCAGGTTCGTTTCCTGTCACTCCTTGCTTGGGGTTTTGTTGCAGAGCGGGCAGGATGCCCGCGCTCCACGATTCCCCCGCAAGTCGTTCCGATGGGCCAAAACCATTCACCTTTTTGTCGCGCATCCGGCCGCACGCTTTTGCTTTCCCTCATTACCCCTAGTTGTGGATAATGTCCCGGTTGGCGCTGGTCCAATCCGGTTCGACACCCAAGCGAGAAGGGGAGGTCTTTATGGGTAACAATGTTCAGCCGCAAGCGTTCATGCCCAAGCGCGTGGCTTCCATCGACGCGCTGCGCGGATTTGACATGTTTTGGATCGCGGGAGGAGAAAGCATCATCCACGCGCTTTACAAGGTATGGCCTGGCGCGGCCACCGGAGGGCTCGATGGGCAATTCGAGCACGTTCCGTGGAATGGCTTCCATTTTTACGATCTGATTTTCCCTCTTTTCGTCTTTGTGGTGGGTGCAGTCCTGCCCTTTTCACTGACGCGGCGCATGGAAGGGGGAGCGGATCGACGGCGCCTATACCGCCACCTCGTACAGCGCTTCCTGCTGCTTTTCCTGTTTGGTTTGGTGTATAACCACCTGCTCGACTTTGACCTGCACACTCTGCGCATACCTGGCGTCCTGCAACGCATTGCCATTTGCTACTTCGTTGCCGCGCTGGTGGTTATGAACACCAGCATTCGCGGCCAGGCGATTGTGGCAGGCGGCATTCTGATCGTCTACTGGCTGATCATGAAGCTCGTCCCCGTCCCCGGCATCGGCGCCGGAGTGATCACCCCCGAAGGAAATCTGGCAGGTTACCTGGACCGCCTCATCATTCCCTTGAAATTCTGTTGCTACACATTCGGTGATAATGAGGGTCTACTCTCAACCCTGCCGGCAGTCTCCACCTGTCTCATGGGCGTGCTGGCCGGACACTGGCTGCGTTCCGGCAAGTACACACCGAATCGGAAGGCAATAGGGCTGGCTGCGGCCGGCGCGGCGAGCTTGTTGGTAGCCTGGGTGTGGAGCTTCAACTTCCCCATCATCAAGAATATCTGGTCGAGCACCTTTGTGCTCTGGGCAGGCGGCTGGAGCCTGCTGCTGCTCGCGCTCTTCTATTGGATTATCGACGTGCGGGGCTATCAGCGCTGGTCGTTTTTCTTCAAAGTGATTGGCATGAACGCCATCACCATCTATCTAGTTGACCGGTTCTTTGATTTTGGCATCATCACCAAGATATTCCTGCACGGCCTCCTGCCGCATATGGGCCATATCGCACCCCTCGTCTGGAGCTGTAACGTGATCTTCACCGCCTGGCTGTTCCTGTATTTTCTCTATCGGCAGAAGATTTTCCTGCGGGTGTGACCACAGGGGGCAGCGCGGACCGGTTCTGTAGATCCGCGGCTCGTCCCCTGTGCGCAAGGAAAAGCAAAAAGGGGGCATGAGTTTGGAGAGATTCAACGCCACTTGTTGTGCGTCGTCTTTTCCGGTCCATCAGAGATTAGGCGATAGGGACCTTTGACGATTGTGCGCACAAGGATGAACACAGCAAACAGAAGGAAGGCAATGCTCAAAACCAAGTGGAGCATATTCGACCATCTTGGCTCATGCTTACAGGTCATTTCTATGATCAATGTTCCCCACAACAGAATGAGCAACGCCCTAAACACAAGGAGGTAAAGGGCGTATAAAAGGTGCGCACCGCAGTGTGGGCAGTGATAGGTAGGGCGGAAGAAGGTGCCTTTCAGTTCCAAATCCCCAAATATTCGTTTCCCGCAAGCGGGACAATCGTAACGACCAGGCTTTGCCTTCACAGAATGTGTTTCCACGATTGCCCCTCAACACCTCAATAGAAACCTCACTCCGCAGCGCGGCTCCAATCGTGTGCGAGCATGGCGTAGACCTCAAGGTCCAGGAAGGTATCGTCGAAGGCTTGAGCCTGGCGCAGCACCCCTTCTTTCGAGAAGCCGAGCCGTTTCGGGACGGCGCAACTCCTGGGGTTAGTGGTCGCGCAGCGAATCTCAATGCGGTGCAATTTCAGTTCGGAGAACAGGTAATCCACCAAGGCACGGCAGGCGCCGGTCATCAACCCTTTTCCCTGGGAGCTTTCACCCAACCAATAGCCAATCATGGCCGAGTGGTTTTCCCAATCGATGAGGCCGGCGCCAATGACTCCCACCAGGCAGTCTTCCCACCAGATGCCCATGGTGAATCCGGTGTTGGCAGCCAAGTTGTCCAGCGCTGACTTGATCGCCTTCTGGCAATCTTCGAGAGATTTCTGCACGTCCCAGTCCGGCAGCCACTGACGCAGGTAGGAGCGGTTCTGATCAATCAGCGCCAACATTTCGTCGGCGTGCTGGGGTTGGAGCAGCCTCAGTTCTGCCCCTTCGGCAAAGGAATGGGTCAACATCATTCGCCTCAGGCCACGGCTTCAGCATCAATTTCCACGAGCATTTCCGGATCGATCAGGCGAGCCACGCCCACCAGGGTGGTGGCGGGGTGAACCTCGCCGAAGAATTCCACGTGCGCTTTGGCCACCTCCTCCCAGCGCTCGATTTGGGTCACATAGATACGGGTGCGGACCACATGTTCCAAACTTAGTCCCAAGCGTTTCAGAGCGTTTTCGATATTGCGGATGGTCTGCACGGTCTGCGCGTACATATCACCGGGGGCCAGCACTTTGCCTGAGGGATCGGTGCCCGTGGTGCCGGAAACGTGCACGACGTCGCCCACTTGCACGGCCCGCGCGTATCCCACTTTGGGTTCCCAGGGGGTGCCGGAGAAGGTCTTGTTCCGCTTGATTTTCATCTGTAATCCTCCAAATTCAACTGCGCAGCGATTAACGAATCACTGCCGTGTGCGTGCGCTTGCTAAGACTTTTCAAAGTAGCGTCGATGGGCTCGCGCGGCCAGCGCCAAGCGTTGCCGGCGCCTTTCCAGCGCCTCGCGATAACGCCGTTTCTCTTCCTGGTTCCGAGGAATCAGGGGAGGAACCTCTTGCGGTTTCCCGGTGGAATCGAGGGCCACATAGGTGACAAAGGCCGAACTGGTCTGTTGCCTCTCTCCCGTCGAGTAATCCTCCCGGTACACTCTAACTTCCACTTCCATGGACGTGCGAAAGGTACGGGTGATGTGCGCGCGTAGAATCACCAGCTCACCCACACGGATGGGATAAAGGAAATCGAGATTGTCCACCGCCACCGTCACCACCTGGGAACGCGCGTGGCGATGCGCCGCGATCCCTCCGGCAATATCGATCAGGTGCATCACCTTGCCGCCCAGCATGTTTCCCAGGAGATTGGCGTCGTTGGGGAGCACGATTTCCACCATTTCGGCGGCGGATTCAGCCACTATTTTCCCAGGAAGTTTTGCCATATTGGTTCGATCTTCAAAACGTTGAGTCGCGGCGCGTCACCGGAGCGCGCGGTGGAGCACTCCGAGGCAGAACAAGCAGGCCCCTGATTCGTACCCAGATAAACTCAATGTCGTTCCAAGTGTCGGAACCCAACCCGACGGAACCGTTCTGCACTCCTCCACCCCTTTACGGCGCCGTCCGTCCAAAAGGTTTTGCCTTGCCGGGTTCGTACGCCTATACTAAGCGAGCCGGTAGGGGCGTTGCAACATGAATCAATAGCGGTGGGCAATCTTGAAGTAGAGGCGGCGGAGTTTATTCCAATCCTTTCGGGACGCCGCCACCTGCCCCGCCAGTTGACGCGTAAACTTGCTGCTTCGGAAATGCCCCATGGCGAGGTGAACTTGCCCATACGGCAGAGTGTTCCGGCTGCCCCCGCGGGCTTGCCTGCGAAGGGTAAGGACCAAACCGAAGCCGAGGTTGAGAATATGCCCGAGGAACCCGAGAAAACCCGGCGCGAGTTCCTGGAAGAGGCGGTGCGCCAAGATCCCCATAACACTTTCGCGCGCTATGGACTGGCGCTGGAGTTGGCCAACACCGAGCCCGATGCCGCCTGGACCCACTTCGAGTACCTGCTCCTAAACCATCCTGAATACTCCGCCACCTATGCCCAGGCTGGCGCCTTCCTCACCAAGCAGGGACGGATTGATGAGGCACGCAGGATCCTAGCCACTGGCGTGGAAGTCACCGGTCGCCAACGCAAGCGGCACGCCCAGACAGAACTCCAGGCTGCTTTGGATGACCTCGGTAACCAGTGATCGGGACACGGGGTACGGAGTTAGGGATTCGGGGTCAGGGGTTAGGGGTTAGGGAAGGAAGATTCCGAATCCCGCGACCCGAATCCCGTACCCCTTACCCCGTACCCAGTATCCCACGTCCCGAGCCGCGCACCCCGTATCCCGTTCGAGGTCTTTTCAGGTATAGTTCCTCACGGGTATAATCCTTGCCACGCGAATGTCCATCAATGCGGGCGCCAGCACGGTTAGTGATCTCAGCCGGGAGAAGCAGGCTGTCGCCTTGACTTCCGTCGGCGCAGCGGTGTTGCTGACCACGCTGAAACTGACGGTGGGAATTTGGACGGGAAGCCTGGGGATTCTTTCCGAGGCCATGCACTCCGGCCTCGACCTGGTCGCGGCAGCGATCACCTACATTTCGGTGAGGGTATCCGATAAGCCTGCGGACATCCAGCATCCTTTTGGGCACGGCAAAATCGAGCATCTTTCCGCTTTCATTGAGACCGGCCTGCTCATCATCACCTGTGCGTGGATCGTGTGGGAAGCAGTGCATCGGCTCTTTTTCCGCGATGTGCACGTGGAGCCGTCCCTGTGGGCCTTCGGAGTGATGTTCATCTCCATTACCATTGATACCTTCCGCTCGCGCGCGCTTTTCCGCGTGGCGCGCAAATACAACAGCCAGGCTTTGGAAGCCGACGCTTTACACTTTTCCACCGACGTTTACAGCTCCACGGTGGTGATTCTGGGCTTGATTTTGGTGTACGTTTCCGAACAGCAGCACCTGCGCTGGTTGCAAGACGCCGACCCGGCCGCGGCGCTGGTGGTGGCGGGGATTGTGGTTTACATCACGCTGCGCCTGGGGAAAAGGACGGTCAACGCGTTGGTGGACGCCGCGCCCACGGGGACCAGCGCCTTGATTGAGGAAACCGTGTCGCATGTTCCCGGGGTGCTCAGCCTCGACCGCATTCGGACGCGCGAGAGCGGCAGCCGGTTGTTCGTGGATTTACGCCTGACCCTTGCCGACAACATTTCCCTCGAACACGCCAAGTCAGTCGCCGACATGGTGGAAGGGGAAGTTCACCACGTGTTTCCCAACGCGGATGTGGTGATCCATACGACGCCGCAGGAGCCATCTTCGGGCGACCTGGTGGCGAAAATCCGCGCCGTCGCCCACCGCCAGAACTTCCTGGTCCACGAGGTGACGGCCTACGAGGTGAACGGCCGGATCAACGTCCATCTGGATCTGGAAGTTGACCCGCAATTGCGCCTGGCGGAAGCGCACGACAGGTCATCCCAGCTCGAAAGCGAGATCAAGGCCAATCTGCCGGAAGTGAACGAAGTCAACGTGCATCTCGAGCCTCTCCTCGTGGGGGTGGAGACCGGAAACGAGGCTCGCATCGACCCCCTGGCGGTGGAGCGCATGCTGGAGGAGCTGGCACGCGACACAGCCGGCGTGCGGGATTGCCACTCCATAGAAGCCCACCAGGTCGGGGGCCACGTGGTGGTTCGGCTGCATTGCACGCTGGAACCCGATCTCCCCATCGCCAAGGTGCATGACATTACTGAAACGGTGGAATTCAAGCTCCGCCAAGCTTTCCCGCAAATCTCCAAAATCACCATCCACGCCGAGCCCTTGGGCAAGGCGTGAGCACCGGAAATCCAAACCCGGCACATGGAACCAATGGCAAGGGTTGTGAGTTGTGCCCAGAAAGGCTATGACGGATCAAGGTGAGAAGAAGCTGGCTGCGGGGGTCAGCCGGTGGCCCGCCTAGCCGTCGCAGGCGAGACGAGAAGGGAACAATAACACACCTGCCCCCGCCTCACGGCAGGGGCAGGGCAGGAGACATCCAGAAGGAACTCCCGCCTGGCGGAGGAAGCTACTTGGGCGCCGGCGTGGATGCGGCTGGTTTGGCCACGGGTTTGGCAGGCGTTGCGGCAACCGCCACCGGATTCGCAGCGTCGTAGCGCTTGGTGATCTCTTCCGTAAGTTCGACATCCTTGGCGGCGAAATAAACCGGAACTCGTTGGTCATCACCCACGATCAAGGTAAAGCCATTCTGCTGAGCATAATCATTGATGACCCGAAGCATCTTCTGGCCGACCTTGTTCAAGACCTCTTCCTGGTCACGGTTGGAATCGTTCTTGAAATCCTCCAAGGAACGATTATAGAGCTTTTGCTTCTCTTCCGCCTCACGGTTCAGCCGACTCTGTTCTTCATCACTTAGTGTGGCGGACTGCTTCGACAATTGGTCTTGAATGGCCTGGATTTCCTGTTGAAGGCGCTGCAACTCCTGCTGGCGCGGCTGATACTTGGCCTTTAAATCTTCAAAGGCCTTCTTGCCTTCGGCGCAATTGAGGATCGCTGCCTGGATGTTCATGACCCCAACCTTAGCTTGGGCAGGGGTGGCACTCTGAGGGGTGGCACTCTGGGCGTAGAACGAGACCGGTAAGAGTATGGCCAGTAGTGCGGCAAGTGCAATCAATCGGTTCTTCATTCAAACTCCTTCAAGTAATTAAGTTCAGAATCAAGTTCGTTTCCTGATTTACCCACCTCGCACATGGAGGCCGGTGCGCCATGGTTCCTCCTCATGGGGATGGGGAGGAACAAGAGTATACATCCTATTTGGGTTGTGCGGCTGGCGATGGAGGGGCGGTGTGCGCCGCAGGCTTGGCAGGCGCCCCTGCATCCGCAACCGGGTACGCATCGTTGTACCGCTTCACAATTTCCTCTGTAATATCAATATCTTTTGCAGCGTAATAGACCGGGATCTGAACCCTATCGATAACCAGAACGAAGCCGTTTTGCTGGGCATATTCGCCAATGACATGAAGCATCTTCTGGCTCAGGCGGCGGACGGCCTCACTTTGGTCAGCGGTTGCATCAGTCTTGAGGTCGTCGGACGAGCGCGTATAAATCTTTTGTTTGTCCTCTATTTGCCGTGTCAATCGCGCCTGTTCCTCTTCGCTCAAGGCAGCCCCCGCCTTGTTCAACTGTTCCTGGAGGGCTTGCATTTCCTGCTGGAGACGTTGCAGTTCCTGCTGCCGTGGGATGTATTTCTGTTTCAAATCATTACTCGCCTTCTTTCCTTCGGCGGTAGCCGCCAAGGCCGAATTAGCGTCGATGACTCCAATCTTGCCCTGGGCGTGCGCAGCGAGCGGAACCGCCAGGATGGCGAGGAATACGGTAAGGGTGCTCAATCGGTTTTTCATTCAAGCTCCTTCAAGAAGTCAAAGTTCCAAATCAAACCTTCATTCTAACCCATTTTGCCGTTACTTAGAACGTGCGCATCACGGTGAATCCGATGCGGCCGGAGCGCTCCTTCAGGCGGAAAGGAAGGAAATTCCGCAAGGCATCCACGTAGGTCGCCTCATTCGGAAACAACGACTCCGGCGGCAGATTCTGCGGCGGCGTAATCACCTCGTCCACGCGGAGAAGATTGTACCCGTAAAAGATGTGGAGCGGAGCGTTGACAACGGGAAGAAGAACCTGAACATCCAACCCGGTTGAGGAGCGTGGCTGGAAATTGGTCGTGGCAATGGGCTTCAATTCCGAGGGAATGGGGAAGTAGGTGTACTGGCTCTCAATCGAGCTCAAGGCTCCCGTGGCCAGCTTGAGCTGGTTCGGCCACAAAATGAAATTCTCTCCCGCGTCAAGAAAGTAGGCCATGTTGACCGTCGATCCCACAATGGGGAAACGGTATTCAAAGTTAAAGATCGCCTCGGTATCGCCGCCGGGGAATATCGGGGATTCGATGGGGAAACTGGTGGAAGAGCCGCAGGAATTTGTGCTTGATCCGTTTTGGTTGGTCCCGGTAATCGGCGTGCCATTGACATTGCGATTGCACACGGAAACCACCGTGGGGTAAAAGGCCACCGGGCTGACGGTGCGGATATCAAACCCCCGGACGTCTTGCTCACCCCCAATGTAGAAGCGGGAGAAGGGTGGAACCACCCGGCCGCCATAACCGATGACGGTGGAGGCAAGGAACCGGAAGCCGATGGCGGTGGGATGGTCCGAACGGACGTTCAGAACGGGGTGGAAATACTTGGCCTCGATCACGGGCCGGACGGTGTTGATGTTCCCGCCGATGGCGCTTCCGGTAAAGCCAATAGCGGCATAAAGGTATTTGCCCTTGGTCGGGGTCCAGGAGCTGTTGATGGTACTGTAAAGGTACGTGGGCATGATCTGGCTGGAGATAATCCCCGTGAGGGCGTTGGGGCCGGTCAAGCCACTGAAATTGATGGACTCGAAATAAGCTTGGGACGCCGGACTGAACGCCTGCATGCTGCTGCGAGAGAAGCTATAGGTCAGACCCAGGCGCGCAAAACTGCGGCGCAAGGGGTAGCTGGCAAATAACGTAAATCCGTCGGAATTCTGGGTGAAGTTTTGCCCATAATACCGGCTGTATTGCGACTGCGCCAGAAGATTGGGGTTAAGGCCGGTATACATCGCGAGCTGGCGAATCTGATTGTAGTTGTAATCACTCTTAAACACCGTAAAGCCGGCGGTAATGGGGCGATCAAGAAAATACGGCTGAGTGAAACCAAAGGAGTAAAGCTTTTGGAAAGTACCCCATTGAAACGCCAAACTCAGGGTTGCGCCCAGGCCCAGGAAGTTGTTGGTGGCGTAATTGAGACCAATGAAGCTCCCAGAAATTCCGCTGACGCCACCGGAAAGCCCGATGGAGTTCTTCCCCTTCTCCTTGACTTTGACCAGGACGTCAACGGTTTTATCCTTGGCGTTCTGCTTGATGTCGTAATCCTCTTTCTTGATCTCATCAAAAAAGCCCAGTTGGTTCATTTTCAAAACGCTATAGTCCCACAACTGGGAGCTAAAAACGCCGCCCTCGTCCAACAACAATTCCCGGCGAATAACCTTGTCGCGCGTCTTGGTATTCCCCGAAAACTCGATGCGGTGGACCGTGTACTGATTGTCTTCCTCAAAATCCAAAGCCAGGTTGATAACCCTTCGTTTGTTGTCGGGCTCAATATCCGGCGACGCAGTAAAATTGATGTACCCGAACTGGCCGTAAATCTTCGTGTAGTTCTCGATCGCTTTGCGAACCTTGCCGAGAGCGAAAACGTCACCCGGCTTCAACCCCAAAACGGGGGCCAGGCGCTCCTGCGTGAAAAGCTTGTTGCCGCGGATGTGGAAGGTCCCCAGGCGGTATTGGACGCCCTCTTCGATACCAATCTTGATGTCCACCCGCTTGCCGCGGCCCCAACTCCAGAAAAAGTAGGGCCAGTGCTGTCCGGTATCAACCATCTTGGTTTCGGGTTCTTTCGGCAAGGCATAAAAGTACCCGTGGTCGCGGTAAAGGTCGCGAATGTTCTCCAAATCCGCCTCGATGCGCTCCTTATCGTAAGTCTTGTGAAACCAGAAGAACCAGGGCGGCAGACCCGCGGGGCGCGAGTACTTCATCGAGCGCACCAGTTGTCGGTCGGAAAACACCGTGTTGCCTGAAAACTTGACGTCTCCCAGCTTCACCTTGGGACCTTCCACCACAATAAAGAGCAGAGCCACCGAATTCGGCGGAATGTTGCGCGTGCGGTGCCGAACGGTTGCGAACATTTTCCCGTGGGCGGCCAACAATTCTTGCAGCACCACCTCAGCGTGTTTGATGACTACCGGGTCATACTGGGACTCGATGGTGAGCCCGACCTTCTCCTTCTTGAAGGCGTCGAGAACGTCGGACTGCGCTACGGTGCTCAACCCCTTATAGTCGATGCTGCGCACCAGCTTCTTTTCTCGCACGTAAAAGGTGACGATTTTGTTGCCATTGGGCGCGTCGGCGACTTCCATGCGCACATCATCCAGGAAGCCGGTATTCCACAAGGCCATGAAGTCGCGCTCCAGGGCGCTTTCGTCATAAATGTCCCCGGGGCGTGAAAAGACGCGCGCCCGCAACGTGCTGACCGGAATGCGCCGCTGGCCATGGAAGAGAATCGAATCAATGGTGGGCTTGTGTTCTTCCTGCGGAGGCGCGGCCGGCGCCGCGGGGTTTGACAGTTTCAGGGGTTGTTGAGGCTGCTCCGCTGGTTTGGGCTGGGCCACTTGGGGAGTTTCCAACTGAAGCTGTCCCGGAGCCGCTTCCGGCGCTTTCTTTTCCTCAGGCTTGGTAGGGGCCGGAGCTTGCTGACCCGCGGCCGGCGGAGGGTTTTGCGCTTTTTGATCCGGCGGAGGGTTCTGTCCCGTGATCGATAGAGGCAACCACAGAATCAGTGCCAGGGCGGGAGATCCCAGCCAGTACAACTTCCCTCGAAGTCCAGGCACACACCATCTCATTTTTATCAAGAGAAAGCGATCCCCCCCTCAGACACGCAAAAACCAAGACATTCCGATGCCAGGATGCTGCCAAGAGTTGGCCGGAGATTTTTTTTCACCAGAAAGCCTCTCGCCACTTCCCGGAGATTCCAGCTTCCAAGGACCTGGGCGTGTGGATTGTCCGCTTGGCGGCCGGGAATACCTTGGCGACTCGCCCTAGTGGGAGAGCGGTGTGGCCCCGACCAATTTGTCGTTTACTGACCGATAGTAGAGCGCCTCGTTCTCGACGATAACTTCCAGGACCGCCGGAGGATGAATCTCGCCCTGGATTAGCGCCTCCGAGAGCGGATCTTCAACGTACTTCTGTAGAGCGCGGCGCAGAGGCCGAGCCCCATACGAACGGTCCACGCAGGTCTTGTCCAAAATCCACCGGGCGGCCTCCGGCGACAGCGTCAACGCAATGCTCTTCTGCGTAAGATTCTGGTTCATCTGCCCCACCAGCAAGTCCAGAATCTGGATAAGGTCATTATCCGACAGGGCATTGAACACGATGATTTCATCCAGACGGTTGAGGAACTCGGGGTTGAAAAGGCGCTTGACCTCGCTCATCACCAGTTCTTCGGCCTTTTTCTCTGTGGTGCCTTCCGCCGCCGACTGGAACCCCATGCGCGACTGGCGCTCCAGATAGCGCGCGCCGATATTCGACGTCATGATGATGATGGCGTTCTTGAAGTCCACCGTGTTGCCCAGGCCATCGGTCAACTGGCCATCCTCAAAGACCTGCAAGAGAATATTGAACACATCCGGGTGGGCCTTCTCAATCTCGTCCAGCAGAATGGTGGAATAGGGAGCACGCCGCACGCGTTCGGTAAGCTGGCCGCCCTCTTCGTAACCCACATACCCCGGCGGCGAGCCGATCAACTTGGAAACCGAGTGCTTCTCCATGAACTCCGACATGTCGAACCGCACCAGGGCGCGCTCCGAGCCGAACAGAAAAGCGGCGAGGGAGCGGGCCATTTCCGTCTTGCCCACTCCGGTCGGGCCCAGGAACAAAAACGAGCCCACCGGACGCCCGGGCAGCTTTAAGCCCGCGCGCGAGCGGCGGATGGCGCGCGCCAGGGCGGAAATTGCCCGATCCTGGCTAATGATGCGCTTGTGCAGTTCTTCCTCGATGCGCAGCAGCTTGGCGCCTTCCTCCTCCTTGATGGCGGTGACGGGAACCCCGGTCCAGCGGGCCACCACCTCCTCAATGTCTTCTTGCGTCACCACCCCCATGGCGGTCTCATCAATGTTGTACTTCTCGCGCAGCAGGCGGAGGTTCTCACGTTCCTTGCGTTCTTCGTCAGAGTAAAAGCGCGCCTTCTCAAATTCGTGGTTGGCGATGGCGTTCTCCATGCGGCGCACCACAAACTTGATGCGCTTCTGCACATCGATCATTTCCTCGGGCAAGGAACTCTGCCGCAACTTGACGCGCGCGCCCGCTTCGTCGATCAGGTCCACAGCCTTGTCGGGCAGGAAACGGTCGGGAATATAACGATTGGAATGGTACACGGCCCCATTCAGCGCCTCGTCCGTATAGGTCACCGCATGAAATTTTTCGTACCGGTCCTTGATGCCAAAGAGAATCTTGATGCCCTCGCCTTCCGAGGGCGGCGGAACCTTGACCGCCTGGAAGCGCCGCTCCAGCGAGCGGTCTTTCTCAATGGATTTGCGATATTCCGCGGGTGTGGTGGCGCCGATGCACTGGATTTCCCCGCGCGAGAGGGCGGGCTTCAAGATGTTGGCGGCATCCAGCGACCCTTCCGCCGAACCCGCGCCCACCAGCGTGTGCAGTTCGTCGATGAAAATGATGGCGTTCTGCGCCTCCATCAATTCCTTCATGATGGTTTTCAGGCGCTCCTCGAACTGGCCGCGATACTTGGTGCCCGCCACAATCAGCGACAGATCCAACGCCAAAATGCGTTTGTCGGTCAGGAATGAGGGCACGTCGCCGTCGGCAATCCGCTGCGCCAATCCTTCCACAATGGCGGTTTTGCCCACCCCCGGTTCGCCGATCAGCACCGGATTGTTCTTGGTGCGGCGGCAGAGTATCTGGATCACGCGTTCCAACTCCGCTTCCCGGCCAATCAGCGGGTCCAATTGATTTTCCATCGCCGCCTGCGTCAGGTCGCGGCTGAATTCACCCAGCAGAGAGGTTTCTTTGTTGGGGCGGGTGGCGGCTGCCTTATCGTTCTGCACGCGGCTCAGTTCTTCGCGCAGAGTGGAGAGGCGCAAGCCCCGCTCGTGCAGGATTTCCGCCGCGAACGACTTGTCCTCGCGTAGCAGACCCAATAGCAGGTGCTCCGTGCCAATGTGCTTGTGCGCCAGCCGCTCCGCCTCCTCCGCGGCATAAGCCAGCACGCGCTTGCATTCCTGGCTGAGGGGAAGATCCACGGAGGTCGACACCTTCTCGCGGATAGGGGTCCGGCCCTCGATCTGTTTGCGAATGGATTCAATTGAGGCGTGCGACCGCAAGAAACGATTCGTCAGCGCCTTGTCTTCGCGCAGAAGCCCCAACAGCAGGTGCTCGGTCTCAATGAAGGGGCTGCCGAATTGACTGGCTTCGTAGCGCGCGAAAAAAATCACCCGCCGGGCCTTTTCCGTGTACCTCTCGAACATAGCCCCTCAGTTCTTCGTGGAACCCCACCCTCCCGGCTACCCGTTGTGCCCCGGGAGGTAAGGGAGTCATGGAACTATTGGAACTACCCATTCCGTCAGCTTTCCCTTCGCCAAGCGCAGGGTCCGATTGGCGCGACGGGCCAGGTCCAGGTTGTGCGTCGCCAGCACCGAGGTTAGATGGTGCGCCCGATGCAGGTTTTCGAGCAGGTCGATCACCATCTCCGCCGTACGGTGATCCAAACTTCCCGTGGGCTCATCCGCCAGTAAGAGGGCAGGCTGATTGGCTAGGGCGCGGGCCAGGGCCACTCTCTGTTGCTCTCCGCCCGATAGTTCACCCACACGGCGTTGTGATGCGCTGCCAAGTCCCACTTCGCCCAGTAATTCTCGGGCGCGCGCCCTGGCATCACTCATGCCGCACCCGCGAATCAACTGCGGGATCACAACGTTCTCAAGCGCGCTAAATTCCGGCAGAAGGTAATGCATCTGCCAGACAAAACCTATCCTCTCGTTGCGATACAGAGCGCGTTCGTCTTCGCGAAACTCACTCAACCGCTTTCCCTGAAAGTATACCTCACCCTTCGTCGGAGTGTCCAGCGCGGCCAACAAGTGCAACAGCGTGGTCTTGCCCGAACCGGATTCTCCCACCAAGGCTACGAACTCCCCCGCTTGTACCTCCAGGCTCAGGTCTTCAAGAACCAGAACTTCCTCACTGCCCGAGCGGAAGGATTTCGTAAGACAGGCGGCAGCCAATAGGGCGGGATTTATTGATTGAATCATCGGGTCATCGGGCCATCGGGTCATTGATCTTTCTTTTTTGTCTTGCTGTCCAATGGGATGCAGCAAATATGGCAAGCAGTCCGTTTGCCTCGGTCAGTAAATCCTCCATTAAGACCTTTCGGACAATGCCTGTATCCACTAATAACTCCAGCCAAAAAAGTGTCTCATCAGCCTCTTCCACGACCACTCCCATCTTAGATATGAACTCAGCGTGGGAGCGCGCACGGCAAGCGGCCCAGTAATTTGCCGCTACGGAGGTGCCTGCTCGTAGCGCCTGCTTCCCGATAATCCTCGCTTCTTCAGCCTTCGGGAGGCTCTTGAAAAGTCTCACGATTCGAATTGCAAATTGCTTGGTCCTCGCTCTCAACAGCTCGGCTTGTGTGGGCATAAGCAAATCTCTTCTCAGTGAACTCGCCTTTTTTGGGAATGACCCGATGGCCCGATGACCCGATGAATCAATCTTCTCACTCGTATCGCAATATCTCCACCGGATTAAGCCGCGCTGCCGAGAGCGACGGATAAAGCGTTGCCAGAAAGCTGATGGTGAGGGCTGCGGCCGCGATCCACACCCCATCCAGCGGATGGGCGTGGAAAGGCACTGAGGACAGCGCGTACACGTCCGCCTGAAGTGGAATCAGCTTGTAGGTATTACCCAGCCACGAAATCCCATAACCCAGAATCAGCCCCAGGATGGTGCCCAAACCTCCAATCGCCACGCCGTGGAGCGTAAACACGGCCCAAACCTGCCGCTGCCGCGCGCCCATGGACATCAGCACGGCGATGTCGCGGTTCTTTTCCATTACCATCATCACCAGCGCGATAAAAATATTCAGCGCCGCCACCACCACGATGAGGCCGATGGTCAGGACGGTGACCAGGCGCTCCACGCGCAGAGCGCTGAACAGCGAATGGTTCTGCTCAATCCAGGTGGTGGTGTCGAACCCCTGTCCCGCGGCACGGCGAATCTCTTCCGCCACTTCCGGGGCGCGGTAAACATCATCAATCTTGAACTCGATCACGGAAACCACATCGGCAAGGTCAAACAGGCGCTGGGCGGCGGTGAGATTGGTAAACGCCCACGTGGCGTCAATATCGTAGAAGCCGGAATCAAAAATCCCCACCACGCGAAAGTGGCGGAACTTGGGCACCACCCCCTGCGGCGTCAGGTAACCTTGCGGGCTGGTGACCAGCACCGTGTCGCCCACGAACACTCCCAAAGCAGTCGCCAGTTCCTTGCCGATGATCATGGGGTCGGCGTTGGGATAGGTCTCGGACAAACCCGCGAGCGATCCCTCGCGCAAATGCCGCAGAAGGTTGCCCACCTTCACTTCCTGTGCGGGTTCGACACCCTTCAGAAGCACTCCCTGCGCGCGCGAGCTGCTGGAAACCAGGGCTTCCTCATAGAGCGAGGGCGCGGTGGCCACCACGTGCGGCAATTGCGCCAGGCGGCTCGCAAGCTGATCGAAGTTGCGGATGCCGTCGTTCTCCTTGCGCACCAGATTGATGTCAGTGGTGGCGCCGAGCAAGCGGCTCTCCAGCTCTTCGCGGAAGCCGTTGTTGATGGCCAGAGCAATGACCAGCGCGCAAACGCCCGCCGTCACCCCCAGCACCGAAATCACGGTGATGATCGAAATCGCCGCCTGCCGCCGCTTGGCCCGGAGGTAACGGAGCGCTACAAAGAATTCGAAGTTCATACGCGTCAACATTATCATCAAGCGCGGGCGGTGCGCCAAGTGGAATTAGACGGGATTTCTCATCATAGGTTGGGGAGCGTGGTGGATGGCGGGCGGTTTCCACAGAGAAATGGAGCAATCCCCCACCGGTAAATGACCCGATGGCCCAATCCCATCATGGAGAACGATGTTGACAGTCCCAAAGGCAGCCCCTAAGATGCGGTCTTCGGGGCAGTTTCCAATGGTGTGAACCTCACTTGCGGTATTTAGCCGCGAAGCGCCGCGTGGGTGAACGATGCTATGGGGTGTCAAGCTGTACGCACGTCCGGCGCGCCAAACTACAATAGGAGTTCCGCGATAATCGGCAAAGGAGCGGAGCAGACAAGGGGGAATTGCAAACATGGCCGACCACTACGAGTTTCGACAAGAGGCGCCTGACATTACGTTCACGAGCCTGAAGGGTCAGCTTAATTTGGGAAATCGGCTGTTGGATTTTGAGTTCAACCTCAAGCGGCGCATCGAGGAAGGCTGCCGGAAGATGGTGCTGGACTTAACCGGGCTGACCTACATCGACAGCGCCGGGTTGGGCATGGTGGCCACCTGCGCCGGAGTTATGGCCAAAGCGGGAGGGAGGTTGGTGGTGGTCAGCCCCGGCGGCAAAATCGCCCACATGTTTGAGATGACTCGGATGAATCAGGTCATCGGTGTGTACCCGGATCTGCCCGCTGCCTGTGCAGCGCTAGCCGAGCCTCCCGCCACAGCTCCGGGAAGGTAGCGGGCCGCCCTGAAGCCGCCGGCCGTGACCAAGGCGGAGGGTCGCTTCCCCCGCCGACTCGGGCATGTGGTCGTCAATGGCCTCACCCGCTGTGTTTTTCCGGGCGCAAGAGCGGGAATAGAATCACGTCGCGGATGGAGCGCGAATCCGTCAGCAGCATGGTGAGGCGGTCGATGCCAATGCCCTCGCCCCCGGTGGGCGGCATGCCGTAGCTGAGCGCGCGGATGTAATCCTCATCGATGGCGTGCGCGGTCAAATCACCTTTTTCACGCAGGTGCTGTTGGTATTGGAAGCGGTTGCGCTGCTCCTCCGGGTCATTCAGCTCGCTGAAGGCATTGGCGATTTCCATTCCCCCGATGTAAAGCTCGAAACGCTCGACGAAGTTGGGATTGTCGGGCTTCTGCTTGGAGAGCGGTGAAACCTCCAGCGGGTAATCCACAATGAAGGTGGGCTGAATCAGGTGCTCCTCCGCCACCAGTTCAAAGAATAGGGCCAGGAGTTCGCCCGATCGCATGTCTTGCACCACCTGCGGAGCGATGGGCGCCACGCCGCGCTGGATTAACCAGTGGTTAAGGCCGGGAACGCGGTCCGCCAGAGCTTGCTTGTCATCCAATTGGGGCAGGGTCAGCCCCTCGACCTCGCTGGGCCAATGGCGCAGCACGGCCTCTTTCATCGTGAGCTGCTCAAACTTCGCAAACGAGATGCGTTGGCCACAATATTCGAACTCCACGTTCCCCAGCACGGCCTCCGCCACGCGCCGCAGCAGGCGCTCCGTAAGGTCGATCATATCGTGGTAATCCGCATAGGCCTGGTAGAACTCCAGCATGGTGAATTCAGGGTTATGGTGGGTGGAAATGCCCTCATTGCGGAAGTTGCGATTGATCTCATAAACGCGGTCCAGTCCACCCACGATGAGGCGCTTTAAATAGAGCTCCGGAGCGATGCGCAGATAGAGATTGATGTCGAGCGCGTTGTGGTGGGTGACAAACGGCCGGGCCATGGCGCCGCCTGCCAGGGGCTGCATCATGGGCGTCTCCACTTCCAGATAACCTTCCGCCTCGAGAAACTCCCGGACGGCGCGCACCAGTTTGCCGCGGCGCTCGAAGACAGTACGGACTTCCTCATTCACGATCAGGTCAAGGTAGCGCTGGCGATAGCGAATTTCCACGTCGGTGAGGCCGTGCCACTTCTCCGGCAGCGGCAGCACCGCCTTGGCGAGGAATTGCAGGCGCTCGGCATGGACGGTGAGCTCGCCCGTCCGCGTGCGGAACAGGTATCCCTCCACTCCCACCAGGTCGCCGAGATCGAGGAGCTTGTATAGCTCGAAGTCGCGCTCCCCCACCGCATCCAGGCGGACGTAAATTTGCAGGCGCTTCCCCCCTCCCGCCAGGTGCGCAAAACCCGCCTTGCCGTGCGGACGAATGGTCATGACGCGCCCCGCCACCCGCACCTCAACCTTGTGCGCGGCCAACTCTTCCGCTGAAACCGCGGCGTATTCCGCCACGATTTGCGGAATCGCGTGCGTCACGTCGTACTTGCGCGGGTAGGCCTCAAATCCCAGGTCGACGATGGCCTGAAGTTTCTTCTTGCGCTGTTGGATTAAATCGGAGAATTCATTTTCGGACACGAGGGTTACCCACAATCTCCGGAAATTTTTTACGCCAAAGTGTAACGGGCATTATAGGGGGCAGGCGAAAACAGTGTCAAGAAAAGCGGGGGCGTTGATAGGGCGTCAGGGGCGGGCCACAGGCGCTCCCAGGCACGCTCATCCCCGCGAAAGCACGGAGCGAAGAGTCCTCGGCTGGAGGCAAAAAGGGGCAAGATTCTCCCCTCGATCGGGCCCGATGCGGTCGCCCATTAGCCGTGCAGCTTTGGCGATGGGGAATTGACGAGGGTTTTTTTGACTCCCGTCGCAGGCAAATCTCGACATTCGTCATCCAGGACAGTTTCGATTTGCAGGATAAGCCCACGTGGAATACCTCTGAAGTCTGTTGATCGACTTTCCATAATGCAAAAACGGTTTGGATTTCTGACTTGAAATAACGGGCTTTATTCCCTATATTAGGATGGATGCAATGGGTGATAGGCGGTCTGACTCTCGCGAGCGTAGCGGTCTTCTTGCACCGGATCCTGTATATGGGCGACCGGGAAAAGGCCCAGGCAGGCGGTCTGGGATTCTTGCGCGGAGAATTGCAAGCCATCTATCAGCCTCTTGAGCAAGAGATTGAGGCACATTCGGCCATCGTGGGCATCATCCTCAATGATGCGTTCGGCGAGCGGGAGGCAGCCCGGGACGAGATGGCTTGGCACCTTGTACAGCTCGCCGTGGGAGAATGGGAGCGCCTTACTGAGCTCGTCGTAGGCCTGCAAAGTTTACTTGCCAAGTTTCTACCCGGCACCTGCGGAATCCTTCCCGTGCGCCCTCTTGCTACAAACCACTTCAAGTCCGGCCCCGTAATTGACAACGTTCGGCTCTACGAGTTTCTGGACCAAGTCTTGTTCAACTCCAAACGCCGCTTTGCGCTCCGATTGCGCGTACTGTCCCGCTCCAGCGCCACCCTGAGCAAGGAGTTCAAACACGCTTGCCGCGAGGGCGCGCTCGCGCTTGACTGCTCGGCCGAATTGTGGACCCACTTGGATTACTGTTTTCACGATCTCGACTTGATCGCCAAGGAAACGCTGCTGGCATTTCGTACCCTTCTGCTATGTCAGTCTCCGCAGGCAGTGCAGGAACTCGCCTTGGACCTCCGAATGCTCCTGGAACGGGGTACGCGCGTTTCCGTTTCTCCCTCGCATCAGTAAACCACAGGCCGTTCCCTTCCCGCCTTTGACGATCGTGACAATCGCCGGACGTCCCAGACCCTTCCCAACGGCGTCACCACGAGCTACGCCTTCGACGCGGCGTTCATCAAAACAAGAGCTGTCCGTCGGCTGACGAATTTGAACGGCACAGAATCGACAGTTGTAGCGCAGCTCTGCCTTTCAGGTTTGCGGTTCTTCCCGAGATCCGCGCAAAAGTGGGGCCGAGCGGAGGTCCCCGGTGGTTGAGATGGGTATTTTTGCGGGCGAAGTAGCGCGGACCCCAAAATCGAGGGTCCGCGCTACCACGGGATTTCTCCACGGCTCCCCCCGGAGGTTTGCAGTGCTATACCGTAATTTCTTGTTTTCTTGGGAAACATTTCGCGACCTGTGTGGGGCAATCTCTCCTGCACATTTATGACCAGCCGATGTTTGGGCCGGCGCGACGCGCCTGCGCCGGCAGGAAGGGCCGAACTCCGACCCCCAAACACGTTTACTTGCGGCTCCGCCGCGCTGTGCTACACTTCCTGCCTTGCGAACTCTGCCGCGCGTGTTTCGTCCGGCGTCCTTGACCAGATGGTGCGCCTGAGGCCTTGCCCTTATCCATAGGTTTTTAAATGTAGCCTCGCATTTCTCTTGACTCCGGCCGCCGCTGCGCGTATTCTAGCCCAATGCGGTTGCCGACCGTCGATGGCCGATGGAGGATTGCCGATGGGCGATTACCGATTGTCAATTGCCGATTGCCACCTCTTGGCTCCGACTACGGGTTGCACTGCTTATGCGAAGAACGGACGGCTCCAACCTTCGCTCACTGCGGCTGCTTACCCGCACTCTCATCAAGGCAGCTCGGCCGTGGGACAGTGATCGACGCAAAAAGAAAACTGGGGTTTGAAACGATGTGTCAGAAAAAAAAGGGGTTAGCGGTTAATGGTGCAAATCTCGCAAGAATCCAAATCACTGAAAGCAAAAGGATTAGTCGAGATTCCCTTGCGGCCAAGCTGACAAAAAAGGGGGGCTAAAATCTGCGAGCGAAGCTTGAATGTTGCTGAAAACAAATGAAGAAGGAAATGCCAGTTTTCGCGCTTGAGTAGATGTTGATGAAAACAAAGCAGTTAAAGCCTTCTTGAAACGATGTTCATGAAAACAAAGGTGGTTACTGAAGACGAGGGGCGAGTGCTTGGTGGCCGGTGGAGAGTTACGAGTGGCGAGCAGAAGACAAAATCCCAGATCGGAAAAGCAAACAGGACGAGACCCTTCCCTGCTGTTTCAGGATGATAGCAACGGACTGCGCTCAGAGCACGCGGGCGTCACGCCATCATGAACGGAACTGGCCAGAGCGACGGTGGCGCTCGCGACCTAACCCCGCGTGACACACTATCCCACTTCGGTATCGGCAGAATCGATGCTCAAGATGAGGAAACACAATTCCGTCGAGGCGCAGGCCGATCACCATCCACCCGGCGGCCCACACTACCCCGCTTCGGCTTTCGGCTGTACCGGGTGAGAACATGAACCAATTTGCCGACTTGAGGAATTCGAAGCTCGAAAATCGAAACTGGAAAATCGCTAGGCACAAATCGAAAAGCGAAGGTCGAAGCGCGAAAGGTGAAATGCGAAACACGAGAATAGAAACTCGGAAATCACCAATCGCCAATCGCCAATGGCCCGGAACCGATTTCGCGATCTCACGATTCCCTATCGACTTAGGGAAGAATCCCGGTTAGCATCATGGAAATTTGGAAGAGGTGAAATCATGAAGCGATTATGGATGAAGCTGGCGTGCGGATTAGTGAGCATCTATTTCCTCGCGGGAACGGCTGCCCGAGGGCAGCAGATGCCGGCGGGAAAGTCCTTCGATTTGATCGATTGGAACGGCGGGAAGTTCATTTATGGCGCGGATTACTATCCCGAGGCATGGCCCGAGAGCCAATGGGAGAAAGACGCGGCGATGATGCAGGAGGCGGGAATCAACTTCGTGCGCCTGGGGGAATTCGCCTGGGTGAAAATGGAGCCGCAGGAGGGCCAGTTCGATTTCTCCTGGCTTGATCGCGCCCTCAAGGTGCTGAACGCCCACGGCATTCGCGCGGTGCTGGGAACCCCCACGGCCTCGCCACCCGCCTGGCTATCTGCGAAGTACCCCGACATCGCAGCGATGGACGCGAATGGCGTGCGCTATCGCTACGGTTCACGCCGTAATTATTGCCTTCACAACGCGGATTTCCTTGCCGCCACCACGCGCATCGTTACCGCCATGGCGGAACATTACAAGGATCACCCGGGAGTGCTGGGCTGGCAAATCGACAACGAATTGGGCGATCCCAAGTGCTACGATGCCGCCACCCAAGCCGCATTCCAGGCCTGGTGCCAGCGCAAATACCACACCCTGGACGCACTGAACGCTGCCTGGGGCACAATCTTCTGGGGCCACACCTATCAAGCTTGGGGAGAAATTCCTTTGCCCTGGAATACGCTCTTCAACACCTCGAATCCCAGCTTGGCCCTCGATTTCGACCGTTTTCACAGCGACTCGACGCACGCGTACCTCGACCTGCAGGCGGCGATTCTGCGCAGAATTGCTCCCCACCAAGCCATCACTCACAACGAAATGGGCATGTACTCGGGAGTTGATTATTACGACCTGAACCGCTCGCTGGACTTCGTTGCCTGGGACAACTATCCCATCTTTGATAAGGACTACACGCATTATGCCGGGGCAGGGTTGTCGCACGACCTGATGCGGGGGTCGAAGGACAACCAGAACTACATGATCATGGAGCAGGAAGGCGGCGCGGGGGGCTGGTCGAGTTTTTTTGGACCGCAGGCGGCGCCCGGCCTCTATCATGTTTGGGCTTTCCAATCCGTCGCCCACGGCGCCGATGGCATCTGCTATTTCCGCTGGAGGACTTCCCGCTACGGCACGGAACAGTATTGGCAGGGGATCCTCGACCAGGATAGCTACCGCAATTCCCGTTACTTCGTGGTGGCGCAAACCGGCAAGGAATTGGCTCAGCTCACGCCCTTGCTGCATGGGTCCAAGGTCGTTTCGCCGGTCGCTATTCTGGTGTCGCCCGATTCCCGCTGGGCGCAACAAATTCAGCCGGGAGTGGAGGACTTCCAATACGATCGGCAGGTCCAGAATTTCTACGACGCCTTTCGCCGCGCCGGGGTGGGTGTGGATATCGCCTTCCCGCCGAGTGATCTATCTGGTTACCGCCTGGTGGTGGCGCCCGCGCTTTACGTGGCCGACCCGGCGCTGGTTGACAAGCTCCATGCGTTCGTGAAAAGCGGCGGGACGCTCATCCTCACCTTCCGTTCGGGGGTCAAAGATGAACACAACGTGGTGACGGACCAGACGCTGCCCGGCCCCTTCGCGGATATCGCCGGCGTGGCGATTCACGATTTTGATCCCCAGGTCAATGAGGAGCAGGAGATCGTGGGACCCGGCCAATCGCGCTTCCCTGCCCGTACCTGGTCCGACATTCTCGATCCCTCCACGGCGAAGGTTCTGGCGACTTATGGCAGGGGCTACTATGCCGGCAAACCGGCCCTCACGGAGAACAATGCGGGAAAAGGCTGGGTGTACTACGTCGGCACCGAATCCAAATCACCGTTCTTTTATGACCGCCTGATTTCGCTCGCCGCCAAGAAAAGTCTGCTGGCTTTAAATGAGAAGATTCCCGCGGGAGTCGAGGTCTCAGTTCGCCAAAAGGCAGGCAAGAAGATTGTCTTCGTCTTGAATTACACCAGCGCGGAACAAACCGTGCCCCTCGATCAGGCTTACCAGAACGCCCTGACCGGGAAGCCGGAACCGATGGATGTGCAGATTCCCGGGTATGAAGTGAAGGTCCTCACCACCCCGTAAAATCAGGGCTCGGGGTTAGGTAAAAGGGTGAAGGGGAAAGCGTGAAGGATAAACCCCAGGGTGGTATTTTCCCGATCGACATTACTTATCAAGTGATACCATAAAAGTGATTACCTATACATCCATATTCGAGGCAGGAAACTCTCATCACCGCGAGCAGACTTTTTGCCGCCCGGAAGAGATGCGCTTGGTCACGAGGTGCAGGCCGGCGCCGAGTGCGCGCCGACCCGTAAATGTGCGGCGGGATGTTTTGCGGCCGACCCAAGAACGCAAACTACGCGGAGGCAAAAGCCCTGATTTGTTCGGCAGAAACCGTGGCGCCGGCAGGCGCGAATATTTGTCCACAAAGGCCCGGCCTGCGCTGCCCCTCCAGGACAAATCCCCTGCCGCATCCATGTTGCGGGCCTCGCCCCGGAATCGCCCCGCAGGCAAACGCCGGGTTCCAACTTCACTGAAACTTCAAACGCCCTTCACGCCGCAATCACAATGCCCTTCTACAATTACCCTTGGTCAGCGACCGCAATCATCATCTGACTGGGGCCCCGACATGTCCCTTTTCCTCCGCAACGCACCCGAAGACCGCAAAATGATTCTGCCGACGGATGGGCAGGACGGAAGTGGTAGGGCTGAGATTTCCCTGCCCCCAGCTTTTGCCGGAAAGATTGCGCCCTTCGCGCAGCCCGCCGTGCAACACCTCTTGCGCTGGCAGGAACTGAACAACCTTTATACCCGAGTCAACCAGCCGGAGGGTGAGGATCATATCTGGGAGAGAATCCTGCACTCCCTGAACGTCGCCTATGAAGTTTCTCCCCAGGACGTTGCCCATATCCCTAAACTCGGGCCTCTGGTGGTGGTGGCGAACCATCCCTACGGAGGAATCGAAGGCGTCATTCTGGCCGCGCTGCTGCGCTCCGTTCGCAGTGACGTGAAAGTATTGGCCAATCTGGTGTTGTGTTCCTTTCCCGGGCTGCGCCAGTCGCTGATTCCTGTGGATCCGTTCGGGACACAGGATTCCGCCCCGAGCAACATCCGCGGTCTCAAGGCCGCCATCGGGTGGGTGCGGAAGGGTGGCGCGCTGGTGGTATTTCCAGCGGGGGAAGTGGCCCACATGGATATTAATCAGTTGGCGATCACCGACCCCGCCTGGCATGAGGCTGTCGCCGCCATCATCCGCAGAACCTCTGCCGCGGCGGTTCCGGTGTATTTCGCCGGATCCAATGGCCCGATGTTCCAACTTTTGGGCATGGTTCACCCCCTGCTAAGGACAGTGATGTTACCCTCCGAACTGCTGAACAAGCGGAATCGGGTTTTCAAGGTTCGAGTCGGCCATCCCCTCCCTCACGGCAGGCTGAGCGCGTTCCCGGATGATGGAGAGATGACGGCATACCTCCGCTGGCGAACTTACCTGCTGGGGCAACGCCAAGATTCCGGGAAAGGGCCGAGGCGGTGGTTGGGAATAAGATCCGCTCCCCGCGCGGCCGCCTCTGGTTTCGCGCATACGGAGTGCGGTCCCTTGGAGCGCGAAATCCAGAATCTTTCCGCCGATCAAATCCTCCTGGAAAGCGGAGACGATTCGGTTATTCTGGCAAAAGCACATCAAGTGCCGCAGGTGATGCGCGAAATCGGCCGCCTGCGCGAGATTGCTTTCCGCTCGGTCGGCGAGGGAACCGGCAAAGCAATCGACTTGGACCGGTTTGATTCGTATTATGACCACCTCTTCGTTTGGAGGAGGAGTCAGCGCCAGATTGTAGGGGCTTACCGCCTGGGATTAACGGATGAAATCCTGGAGAAATACGGGAAAAAGGGCCTTTACACCAGCACCCTGTTTGATTTCGAAGACAGCTTCTTCCGCCGCATAGGGCCCGCGCTGGAACTGGGCCGGTCGTTCGTTCGGCTGGAATGCCAGGGTTCAATGAACGCTTTGCCGCTGCTGTGGAAAGGAATCGGCCGCTTTGTTCTTCGCCATCCTCAGTGCAAGATTCTTTTCGGACCGGTCAGCATCAGCAATAATTACCACCCCCTGTCCCAGAACATGATGGTCACTTACTTTCAACAGAACCACCTGACACAAGAAATCTCCCGCCTGCTCAAACCCCGAGCTCCGTTCAAACCTTCGCGGATTCATCGCCGAAACCCCGCGCCCGTCTGCTTCAAGGTCAAGGACGTGGAGGAGCTGTCAGAGCTGATTTCCGAGATCGAGACTGACCGCAAACAGGTTCCCATCCTGCTGAAACATTATTTAAAGCTGGGGGGCAAGATCGTAGGCTTCAACGTCGACGGACATTTCAGCCACGTCTTGGACGGCCTGATTGTGGTGGATCTGACCAAAACGGAACGCCGGATACTGGAACGGTTTGTGGCGCCGGAAGGCGCTCGCCGCTTCCTGGCCTATCACCAATGCGACTCGCCAGCGGAGGAACCCGTGGCATCCGGCGCCTCCGCTTGACTTAACCGGGAAAAAACTACGGACCGCAGACCCTGCCCCTCTTCAGATATCATGCAGCATAGTAACATTACTTTCAATAATCAATGCCTTTCAAATAGTCTTGCGTGGGGACGTACTGGAAACGGTCAGGATTGGATTTCACGAGGGCGTCAGCGTAGTCATTGGAGATCGTTCCCCGGGCGTTGCGATACGTGTCCTGGACCACGCTCTGGTCCAGGAGAACGTTGTCGAAAGCTTGAAAGGATTTATCCCGCGCATCCGCATTGGCGCGGTCGTGGGCAAGCTTCTGGTCAAACGCCGCCTGGCTGGAACGCGCGCGGGCCAGGACGGCTTTCGTGTACTCGTTGCTCAAGGCGATCTGTTGTTGCACCTCGCCTTGCACCACATGGCTATTGACTTTGTAGCTCTTGGCAATGGCCAGGAGCGTGGGGGCCTCCTGTTCGAAAAGGGGTTTGGGCACACTCGCCTGATAGACTGACATCCCCCAATTCCCCGCAGCCCCAAAGGGAGGCAATATTACAAGTTGTACTGACAATGCCATTAACCCCTTGCCGTCGTGAGCGTCCACATCAGCCTGGATGATCTTGGCGATGGCGGGGCGCTGCGCCTGACCGTCCGTTATTTTCGAGATAGTGATGGTGGGAGCAGGCCGCCTCTGCTTCTGCGCAAGCTGCGCCGCCATCATGGTAAGCGCGCGCCCGGGGTCCGTACCATAGGGTATGGCAACATACAATCCCGGCAGCGGCACACGCCCGCCTTGCGTCTCCATGTTCATCATGGCGCGGGCCTGAGGATTGTTGGGATCCATCACCGGTATGTAGACACCAAAAATCAGCTTCTCGCCGTTCGGCCCATCCGCTTCCATGGCTCCCATGCGAGCTGACGCCAAGTTCCAGCCCGAAGGCAGGCCGATACTTCCACTGTTGTCAGGAAAGGTAACTTCACTGAGATGGGCTGCCGCACCGCCGGGCGTGCTTGCGGAGGCCTTGGAGGGCCCGGGGTTCGAATTCCATATTGTGCTCAAGCGCTGGAGCAGGGAGTTGACAGTCTGGGGAAAACGCTGCGCATCATCGGTAATGATCGCCGCACTGGGTTGTCCGCCCTGGGGCACCGAAACCATAACCAAGCCCGAGATGCGCTGGCCACTGCGGTTTTGGGCCGTAACGTTGAAGAAAGCAGCAAGCGCTTGCCCGCTGCGATCCTGAAACAGTCTGCCCACTTGCGGGCGGTCACCGTAGCGGCCGTGGATCTGGCGCAGCATTTCGCCCATCGCCGCTTGCACGGAGCGTTGTGCGCCCATTGGCCCGAAAGTGATCTGCCCGCCGTCTGGGTTGTTGATCGTCTTCATGGCATCCTCGGCGCGGGCGAGAGAAAAGGCCGCCATACCCAGTAAGCCAATGCACAGATACGCGAGCACCCTTGTCACGCTTCGAATCATGTTGGTTCGCCTCCATCCGGAAAGTCGCAGCAACCTTGCCCTTTCGGCACGCGCGACCACGATACTCTGCCATGGCCCTGCCCAAGAGAAGTAGCCGTCTCCTGCACGCTATGCGACCAGATTGTTCCTATCCGGGCCGCCAACTATGGGATTTTCGCCCTGCCATGCCAAGCTACCATGAATGAAACTGGAAACGCAACGCGACCGCGGACGCACACCATCGGCGCGCTATATCCGCGGAGAGTTGATCATGAATCCTTGTTGGTGAATCAAACCAGTACCAGGTGGGGATGATAGATGGTGCCGGAAACGTGCCGCGCTACGGCGATCAGGCGGCGTTCCGGACCGAGGATTTTTAAAAGGCTCATGGCGGGCGCGCTCCCCGGGGCCCCGCCACGGCCCGGCCGGAGGGCCTGGGCCAGTTCGAACGCGTGGCCATGCCGCACCGAGGCTTCCTCTCGGCCCCGCACCACCAATTCCGGACAATCGGGAAGCAGGGCTTCCATCCGGACCAGGCAGGTTTCCACGTTGCCCTGGTCGGCGGCCTCTTGCAGGCCCTCCAGCGTGACCGCGCGGTTCATCGTGAACTCCGCGACGGCAGTCCGGCGCAGGCCGGCCAAGTGCGCTCCGCAGCCCAGCTTCTGCCCGAGGTCGTGGGCCAGAGAGCGGACGTACGTTCCGCCGGAGCATTCCACCGCGAACCGCACCAGCTCGCCTTCGCAACTCAACAATTCCAGGGCGTAGATTTCCACTTCCACCGGCGTTAAGTTTACCGGCTTGTGCTGCCGCGCCAGCTCGTATGCGCGCACTCCCCCCACCCGCTTGGCGGAGAATGGCGGGGGAGTTTGCAGCAGCCGTCCCGTAAATTGGCGAAAATGGCCCTCCAACACCGGTGCCTCCACGGTCACCGGAACCGCTTCCGACAAGGGTTCCCCGGTAGCGTCGTAGGTATCGGTGGAGAAACCGAAACGGATCGTGCCCTCATAAGCCTTGCGTGATTTCAGATAGAATTGCGCGAATCGTGTCGCCTTGCCGACCGAAACCGGCAACACACCCGTGGCGAAAGGATCGAGCGTCCCGAAGTGGCCCACCTGGCGCTGGTGCAGAATCTTGCGGACCCGCGCCACTACGTCATGAGACGTGATGCCCGCAGGCTTGTCAATGACCAGGACTCCGCTAACTTCAGGTTTGGGTGGGTTGGCCGTTGTCATCTTAATAAGGTTAAAGAATAAAGGGTGAAGGGTAAAGGTTAATGGTTAAAGGTTAAAGGTTAATGGTTAATGGTTAAGGATTGGTTGCTGGTAAACTGAGTCAGCAAAAGCAATTTCATCCTGATCATTTATACTCTAACCTTTACCCTTTATCCTTTACCCTTTACCCTTTAGATTGATTTCCTGCAGGAGCATTTCAATCTTCTCCACCGTCTCGGCGCCGTGGTCCAGAATAAAGTCCAACTCCGGAGCCCGCCGCAGCGCCAGCCGGTGGGCGATCTCGTGGCGAAGAAAACCCGCCGCCGAGGACAATCCCTCGAGGTTGTTCTTTTGCTCCTCCGGGTTCCCCAACACCGAGACATAGACCCGGGCATGATGCAAATCAGCGCTTAATTCTACGCGCGTCACGGTGGCGAATCCGATGCGCGGATCCTTTACCTCGCGCGCAATCAGCTCCGCCAACACCACGCGAATCTCATGTCCCAACCGTTCTGTCCGGCGTCCGGGGATGCTCATAAAGGTTGAAGGATAAAGGGTAAAGGATAAAGGGGATAAGATAAGCGATTTCCTTAACCTTCACCCTTTACACTTTACCCTTTACCCTTTAGAAGTATTCCAAATAGTGGTCGGCAACATCATCACCCAAAATGTTTTCCGATTCCGCCAGGACCTGGCGAAAAACCGAGTCCAGCAAGGTTTGGCTGTCGGAAATGGAAACCACCCCGAGTGTGGCGCGCTGCCACAAGTCCTGATGGTCAAGTTCCGCCACGGCCACATTAAACCGGGCGCGCAGGCGGTCGCGTATTTTTCGCAGGACCGCACGCTTTTCTTTGAGGGAATGCGCGTAGGGAATTTGAATTTCCAGGGTTAATACGCCAACCGGCATCGCAGCAGCCCTCTCGGGGGCAGGGAACCAGGGGAAGTGTGAAGGGTAAAGGCTAAAGAATGGTCCCTGATAAACTCGGATAGCTTTAGCAATTACGTTATGACCGTTTTCGATCTACCGTTTGACCTTTAGCCTCTACCCTTTACCCTTTATACTTTTCATCCCCCCGCTTCAGGCCATGGCGGGCTCGGCCACCCTCTCCTTCACGTAGGCCTCAATAACGTCACCGACCTTGACATCATTATAGTTTTCCAGCGAAATTCCGCACTCCATGCCCGACTTCACTTCCGCCACATCATCCTTGAAGCGGCGCAAGGAGCGGATTTTGCCCTCGTGAACCACCACGTGGTCGCGCACCAGCCGGATCTGCGAATCCCTCGATATCTTGCCGTCCTGGATAACACAGCCGGCCACCGTTCCAACTTTGGTAATACGGAAAGTGTCGCGAACGTCCGCTCGTCCCAAAGACGTTTCCTTGTAGGTGATGGCCAGCAACCCCACCATGGCTTTCTTGATTTCATCGGTGACGTTGTAGATGATGGTGTGCAAACGGATGTCGACATTCTCGAGTTGCGCCAGATCCGTCGCCTTGCGCTCCGGCCGGACATTGAAACCAATGATAACCGCGTTCGAAGCTGAAGCCAGGAGGACGTCCGATTCCGTAATGGCGCCTGCCCCCGCGTGGATCACCTTGATCTTCACCCTGTCGGTACTGAGCTTGATCAAGGTCTCCGAGAGAACCTCCACCGAGCCTTGCACGTCCGCCTTGATGATCAGTGGCAGTTCCCTGACATCTCCCGCAGCCATCCGCGCGTGCAATTGCTCAAGGGTAAGGCGCGCGGTCTTGGCGAGCGCCGCATCGCGGAGCTTCGCCTGCCGGTGCAGGGCAATTTGCCGCGCCTTGAGCGTATCCTCGATCACCTGGACGCGGTCGCCCGCCTGGGGAACATCCTCCAGCCCGAGGACTTCTGCGGGCGTCGAAGGGGGCGCCTCCAGCACCGGCCGTCCATGATCGTCAAACATGGCTCGCACCTTGCCGTAAATTGCGCCCACGATGAAGGAGTCACCGATGCGCAACGTCCCATTCTGAACCAGCATCGTCGCCACCGGGCCGCGCCCGCGGTCAAGTTTGGCTTCCAAAACCGTCCCGCTCGCCAGACGCTTGGGGTTGGCCTTCAAGGCTTGCATATCGGCAACGAGCAAAATCATTTCCAGCAGCAGTTCCAGGTTCTTGCGCTGCTTGGCGGAAACCTCCACCGTAACGGTCTGCCCGCCCCATTCTTCCGGCATCAAATCCAGGTCAGCCAACTGCCGTTTGACGCGTTCCGGCTGGGCATCGGGCTTATCGATCTTGTTGATGGCCACGACAATCGGCACCTTGGCAGCCCGTGCGTGATTGATGGCCTCGAGGGTTTGAGGCATGATGCCGTCATCCGCGGCTACCACCAGCACGACGATATCTGTCACCCGGGCGCCACGCGCCCGCATCAAAGTGAAGGCTTCATGGCCGGGAGTATCGATAAAAGTTACCTTCCGTCCCTGCCCCACCACTTGATAGGCGCCAATGCTTTGCGTAATGCCACCCGCTTCGTGGGCGGCCACATTGGTCTCGCGCAACGCATCCAAAAGCGAGGTCTTACCGTGGTCGACATGGCCCATCACGGTGACCACAGGAGCTCGCGGAATCAGATCTTCGGGGCGGTCCGTCTCTTCAACTTCCTGAAGGACTTCTTCTTCGTAACTGACAATGGCCGCTTCCGCGCCAAAGCTGCGAGCGATTTCCACGGCGGTGGGTCCATCGAGCGTCTGGTTGATGGTGGCGAAAATCCCCTTGTCCAGGAGGCGCTTGATCACGTCTTTCGCGCGTGTTTCCAGCTTCTCGGACAGCTCTTTGATGGCGATTCCTTCACTGATGGTAATCTTTCGCGTGATCGGGACCTCTTCCGGAACCGCCGGCCGGGGAGGCGCCATCGTTGGAGAGGGGCCGCGCCGCATGATGGGTGCTGCCGTCCGGCCCATCTGCGGACGAGCGGGAGCAGGTCCTCCAGTTGCCACTCCCGCGCCCGCGGCGGCGGGGCGCGCCGAAGTTGGATGCATGGGACGAGGCTCACCCGGTCGGCGCGAAGGCGCCGGACGCGCGGGCGCAGGTTTCTGCATGACCGCATGGGGATAGATCGGCTGATTGGAACTGGGACCGCCGTGCCGCCCTGGCCGTTGCGGACGCATTCCGCCTCGCGGCTGCGCTCCAGGCGGTGGTGGAGGGGGCATCTCCGGCAGCTTCGTGGGGATCGAGACTTCGCCTCCGGCGCCGGCGCGCGCAACCGGACCGGCAGGAGTTTCTACTCCGCCTCTTGCGGGTAAAACCGCTGGCCCGGGCCGGGTCGGCGTCGGGTGCCCGAGAGGTGGTACGGAGTGCGCAGGAATCCGTCCCGCAACCGAGGGCCCGGCGGCAGGACTGCCGATCAATGCGGGCGCAGCCGGAGCGGGCCTTTCCATTGGGCGCTCCACGGAGGGTGCGGGCTTAGGCGCAGCAAGCGCAGTTGCCGGTCCAGCAGCAGCGGGGGGAACAACGGGCTTGGGCGCAGGCGGCGGACCCACCACGGCCTTGCGCGCTGTCGCCTTGATATCCGCAATCGAGCGAGTCAGCGGGTGGAGGTCCAACTTTAGATCGTGCAGCTTTTTAAGGTCCAGCCCTGCGGGTGCGTGCGGCGTTTCGACCGTAGACGAAGGTGGCGCCGTCGCGCCCGGAGCCTCTTCCACCAGTTCCGTGGCAGATTCTCCATCGGCACGAAAATGCGCCCGGACTTTATCAGCAAGATCATCATCGAGTGCACTGGAGTGAGACTTCTTATCCGGAATACCCAGTCCCGCCAAGTAGTCAATTACCACATTGCTTTTTACTTCCAGTTCACGCGCCAGTTCGTTAATCCTGATCTTTCCCATTCGTGGTTCGCTTTCTCCCTTACCCGTGCCCACACCCTGGGCCTAGGATTCTGCCGGCCGGTTCGAAAAAAGCCCTGGCAGCCTTATTTTATTTTTCTCCACCTCCTGTTCCCTCCAGACCAGGTTCGCCTGGTACTTGGGTCTCACCGTCCCCTGAAGGCTCGATTTTGTCGTTTGCCTCGGCGGGCTTGTGCCCTTCGAGCGTTTCCGGCCCGACAGATTCCGCAGCAGCAGTGGGTTCCTCAGTGACAGCGGTTTCTTCCGCGGGGGAACTCTCGGGCGCCGTCTCAGCGGCTGGGGCTTCTGACGTCTCCGCCGATTCTGCTGTCGCGCCCTCCGCCACCTCACTCGGGGCTTCTGCGGCTGACTGGTCGCGCTCAAAGTAATCCGTTACTACGCGACGTATGCGATCCACGGTTTTCTCTCCCACGCCCTGAATCTGCATCAGGTCTTCGGGAGTCATTTGCGCCAACTGCTCGACGGATTCGATGCCGTGCTCGCGAAGCTTCCCGAGGGTCTTATCGCCCAACCCCTGCAACTCGGAAATAGGCGCGCCTCGCATGGCCATGGCGGCCATCTGCGATTCGATTTCCTGCCGCTTCTCCTCTTCGCTCTTGATGTCGATGTGCCAAACCAGCAGCTTGGCGGCCAACCGCACATTCTGGCCTTTCTTGCCGATGGCAAGCGACAATTGGGAATCATCCACGATAACTTCCAGGTGTTTCTCCCCCATGTCGAGGACGGAAACGTGATTGATTTTCGCCGGGCTCAGAGCGTTGGCGGCGAAGACCAGCGGATCATCGTTGTACTCGATGATGTCGATTTTTTCCCCGCGCAGTTCGCGGATGATCGACTGCACGCGCATGCCCTTCATGCCCACGCACGCGCCCACGCAGTCCACGTCCGGATCTTTGGAGTAGACCGCCACCTTGGTTCGCTCTCCCGCCTCGCGAGCAATGGCCTTGATCACCACCGTGCTGTCGTAAATCTCGGGAACTTCCATCTCGAAGAGCTTTTGCACCAAGAGGGCGTCCGCGCGCGAAACGATTACCTGGGGCCCGCGCGCCGCGCGATCGACTTCTTTGATCACGGCGCGAATGCGGTCGCCAATCTGGTAAGTTTCCAGGCGCGATTGCTCCTTGCGCGGCATTCGCCCTTCCGTGCGTCCCAAATCCACAATGACGTCCGGCCCCTCCATGCGCTTCACCGTGCAGTTCACCAATTCGCCCACGCGCTGGTTGTACTCCGCGTAGACGGTATCGCGCTCAGCCTCCCGCACCTTTTGAAAGATCACTTGCTTGGCCGCTTGGGCAGCGATGCGCCCAAGCACGTCCGTAGGCTTGAGAATTCGCACCTCGCCCTCGACGGCCACCTCGGCGTCGTACTTCTGCGCATCCTTGAGGCTGATTTCGTGGTCAGGGTCCTGGACCTCCTCCACAACCTTCTTTACGGCGTGGACTTCCACCAGGCCGGTTTCCTTATTGAAGTGCGACTGAAGGTCTTCAGAAGTCTTGTAATACTTCCGCGCGGCCACCAGAATGGCATCTTCCACCGCAGAGATAATAATCTGGGCGTCAATACCCTTCTCACGGCTCAACTGATCAATTGTCTGAAACAAGAGACTTGTCGTCACGAGCTTTCCCTCAATCGGCCGACAGCCGACAGCTAACAGCTCACAGTTATCAATCACTGTCAGCCGTTAGCTGTTGGCTGTAAGCGGTGTCATTTACAGCTCAACCACCAACTGGGCTTTGCGAATGTTGGCGAGATCAAGTTCTTGCAGGCCGTCGTCGCCCCGATCCAATCGAACTCGGCCGTTCGCAAACCCCGCCAGGCGCCCTTCCAGAACCTTTTGCTCCCCATCCGCTTCCTTCAGCACCACGCGGGCGCGTCGCCCCACGAAATAAGTAAAGTCACTCGGCTTGGTAAGCTTCCTGTCCAGCCCCGGAGAAGAAACCTCCAGCAAGTAGCTCCCCGGGAAGGGATCTTCCACATCGAGCATGGCGCTCAGTTGCTCGCTTACTAATGCGCAGTCGGCATGTGAAACTCCCGCCGCCTTGTCGATGTAAACCCGCAACAGAGGGTTCGAGTTGCCTCCCTTGAGTTCGACGTCCACCAAGTGCAAACCTTCGGAAGTCGCGACCCGTTCCGCCATCTCCCGGATTTTTTCCAGATCAACCATCAGGGGACCGATTGCACACTCTACACCGGTGGCGAGTCCGCGCTCAGGCGAACCCGACCCGCAGCCTAACAAAAAAGTGGGCTTTCGCCCACTCTGTGCGTTCGCCAAGTAAAGTATAGCCCCTGCTTGCTAATAATTGCAAGGAGTTCGGAGCATTTGTCATTTTCTTGAAGGTTCACCGCAGAGGCGCCGAGACGCAGAGCAAAGGAGGTGTGAGGTTTCAGTCGCCAGTAAAACCCTAAAACCTGACACCTGTCCCCTGACACCTGCCCTTTTCATGTTATATTGGAATTTCGCCAGGGCTCTCCTTTGCCGGGCATTCACCGCTTTTTGTATGCAGCAGGGGGGTCATTCTAACGCTATCAACTGATACCTTATCTACGGGCCACTCCGGGGAGTTCCCTCCCCCTGAGCGCCCCGGTATTGTAACGAGTGGCCATCCAAAAGGAGTTTGCGTCTTGAGTGAACATAAACAACCGGCAACAGCAAGCGGCGACGACCGCCGTCAGTACGTGAATTTCGGGTTTTACCAAGTCGATCCCGCCTGGCGCCGTCTGCCGGCCGAAGATCGCAAGCGCGGCAAGTGCCAGTTCATTGACGTGGTCAAGAGTTACGAGAATGAGGTGATGACCATCGCCTACTCGCTTGTCGGCATTCGCGGTGATTGCGACTTCATGCTTTGGCGCATCGGGTACGATTTGCTGAAGTTTCAAGAAATGACGGCGAAGTTGCTCGAAACCGATCTGGGGAAATACCTGGCCACTCCCTATTCGTATCTGTCGATGACCAAGCGCTCCGTCTATGTGGATAAGCACACTCACGCCGGCCAGGAGGGCACGCGGCTGAAGCTGATCCCCGGACAGTTCCGCTATCTCTTCGTCTATCCCTTCGTCAAAAGCAAAGCGTGGTATCGCCTCACCAAACACGCGCGTCAGGGCATGATGGACGAGCATATCGAGATCGGCCACCGCTACCCCACCGTGCGCTTGAACACCACCTACTCATTTGGTTTGGACGACCAGGAATTCGTGGTGGCCTTCGAGAGCGATAAGCCCGAACACTTCGTCGATCTCGTCATGGAATTGCGCCATAGCGAGGCCACCAGCTACACCGTCCGCGACACCCCCACGCTCACGTGCATCCACCGCGAACTGGATGAAGTGCTGGACCTGCTCGGCGGATAGAACTCATTTTGGATTTTCAATTTTGGATTTTGGATTTCGGATTTTGGATTGACGACTTCGGCAAGTTCATTTTGGATCTTCGATCTTCGATTTTAGATTTTGGATTGACGCCCGGGAAGTTCATTTTCGATTTTCGATTTTGGATTCTGGATTGACGGTCGGGAACCTCATCTTGAATCTTGAATTTTGAATCTTGAGTTGAATTTAATCGCGGCCGCCGATGCCTTTGCCAGGCAGTTTCTAGTGCTACAATGCTTCTCCATGCAGACAAAGTCCAAGTTTCCTGAGGGCGCCCGAATGGCCAAGAATCCAAAATCGAAAACCCAAAATCCAAAATCGGCTGGTCCCAAAACCAAAATCCTAAATCCTAAATCCTCGAGCGCATCCGCCAATCCAAAATCGGCTGATCCAAAATCCCACACCTCGCCCGCCCGCTTGCAGAAGATCTTCGCGGCGCTCGATGCGCTCTACCCCCACGCCGAATGCGCGCTGCACCATAGGAACGCTTTCGAACTTCTCGTGGCCACAATCCTCTCCGCCCAGTGCACCGACGAGCGGGTGAACAAAGTCACACCGGAACTTTTCCGCAAACACCCCACCCCGCAGGATTACGTGACCTTGCCGCAGGAAGATTTGGAGCGCGAGATTCATTCCACGGGTTTCTTCCGCAACAAGGCCAAAAGCATCATCGGCGCCGCCACCAAGATTGTGCAGAACTATGGCGGCGAGGTTCCACGGACGATGGAGGATCTGCTCACCCTGCCCGGCGTCGCGCGCAAAACCGCCAATGTGGTCCTGGGAACGGCCTACGGCATATCGAGCGGCGTGGTGGTGGATACGCACGTCTTCCGCATTTCCCATCGCCTGAAACTGTCCGATCAGAAGACGCCGGAGAAGGTCGAGCAGGATTTGATGAAGCTGGTGCCCCAAAGCCGGTGGATTTCCTTCAGTCACCAGATAATCCTGTTCGGCAGGAAGATCTGCTACGCGCGCCAGCCCCTCTGTGGAGAGTGCCCCCTGGCAACCCTCTGCGACTCTCCCGACAAGACAATCTGAATCAGAATTGACGATAGTCGATTGACGATTGCCGATTGATGAATGCTTCGGACTTCGGACCCTGTTTCCCGTCACTCGCCCCTGCCTTGGAGACTTCGGACATCGGACTCCGGACTTCGGACTGCCTTTCTTGCCACTAACCACTAATTAGTAATTATCCCCCGGCAAAGCCGGGGGTTTTAGGAAACAGTGAGCCGCTCAAAGCGGCTAGGCGGGGTCGCTAATGCGGCCCCGCGGGGTTTGCGCCACAAGTTCAACTGGTCAAATCGCTTGTCTTCTTCCTCTTGTCTCCGGATGTACTCACGAATCACCGCCTCATCACGGCCCACCGTGGACACCCAGAACCCTCGCGCCCAAAAGTGTTGACCTACAAAATTCCGCTTCCGCTCTCCGTACACCCGCGCCAGATGAATCGCGCTCTTGCCCTTGATATATCCGATGACCTGCGACACCGCGTACTTGGGCGGTATCGCCATCATCATATGCACATGATCCGGCTGCAGATGCCCTTCTTCAATTTCACTCTCTTTTTGCTGCGCCAACCGCCGGAACACTTCCCCCAAATGCCGCCGCAATTCTTGATATAACGTCTTCCGCCGGCATTTCGGGATGAACACGACATGGTATTTGCACTCCCACTTCGTATGGGATAGGCTTTCTGCTTCGTCCATCGTGGATCTCCTTTTCGTTTGCTTGGCGGCTCACGATTAGGAGTTTCCGCGATGGACTCCCGGATTTGTCAAACTTTTACTGCCTCCCCGGCAGAGCCGGGGGGTCTCCCAACGGACTAGCCACCGCCCTTGAGACCCCGGACTCCGAACCACGGACAGTCTTTCGCGCCACTCGTCACTGCCCTTGAGACTGTATTTCCGGCCCCTTCCCGTCAGCAAAAACCCGTCGCGCGATTCCCACCGTCAGCAAGGGACCCGACACATGTCCAACCTTTTTCTGCGCCTCGTCAGAATATCGGCGAAAGCGTGAAGTAAGTCAAAAAATATATAGCAAGTGGAAAAAGATATTGACAAGCTTACTGGCTGGATGTTTAATAGCCGCGTTCGGGCACAGCTTGTTCGCCAACACAACTGAATTTGGGCAACGATGAGGGGAGCCCCGCGCTGTTTCGCGAGGGCAAGACCCCGGATAATTCTCAAGACATACTGATGATTCGCCCTGGCCTCTATTGCCTGTCGGGGAGCGTAACTGTTGAAGGAAATCGCACACCTCCCATGGTCTGCGTGAGCCCGGAGCTGGGCGGCCAAAGTGATCGCGACCATCGGAACGGATTCGCAGAGGAGATTATGCGAGGTTGCCGTTCCTATCAAAAGAGCGGTTTACATTCGTTTTCGCCGCCCCTTCGGAAGAGTTTTGAAAGTCAATGTCCTACATAGGGAGGTTTTATGAGTTGTGCAGATCGCGTAGGCAAGGTTGTTAAAGATTGGGCACACCTTTCGGAGCTTCCCGATGATGACAAGCTTCTCAGTGTGCTCTGGGCGGTCTCCCACAATGCGGTCCCGTTCCAGCCGGATGCCGTACGAGACCTCATAAGACACCTGAAAGACGAGTTTCTGAAGCAACCTTTGAAAAGCGTCGACTTGAATACAAAAGACTTTGATCCGGGAAGCATCAAGACCGTAGGTGACTTGAAAGATGCGATTTGTGAATCACCTTAACTGCTGGAAATAGTCGCCCGATATGGCTGGGTGCACACGCACGTTGGACAGAATCTTCGAAAGGCGGTGAACTGAAGTGTTCTTGGCAAAGGCTCTGAAGATCAGAATATGCACCGTGTTGCCATGCGCTGTGTTGTGCCTCTGCCCAGCCCATCAAGTTGTCGCGCAATCTCCCGCCTGTTCCGTCGAGGGTTACCGCATCATTACGCCGCAGCTCCTCGCTATTCAATGCAAGGAAGGGGATATATCAACGCTGCGGTTGACCACCGGCACGATTGCGGTGACGGGTGGCAGCAAGGGTGGGGTGCCGACGGTGGGCAAACCTCGTCTCACTAACCATGACCTCCAATGGATTTTGGTGCCGCTGCGAACGCCGCTCGAGGCGAACAAGACTTATAGCGTCACGCTTGCGGGAGTGACTTTCCGCGATCCAGTAACGGGTAAAGCCCTGGAGAGCGCTGGGGATGCAGGCACCGGCGGACAGAATAAGGATACTTATTATTCCTTCAACACCAAAGAGACAGCCACCGTGGTCCCGTCGATCATCGACAGTCAGCGCCGGCGATACGAAGTGAAATCCAATTTGGCCTTCCTGGGAGGTTCTGCGGGGGAAGACCGGGGTGTGGCTTGCAAGCTGCTTTACAAGGATGCTTCAGGAAGAAGGGGCGCGGTAAGCCAGCCGGCAGGGGTGAGCCCGGCCAATAAGGCATTACCGGCTGGGTGTACCTACCTTAACTATGTTGATCAGAAGTTGATAGATGGTGTGAAAGCTCAGATGGCTTCCGGAGACACCCTGGATGATAGAATCCTGGACACCATTACAACCGGTAATGGCTTGTTGGAGGTGGGCCACGTTACGGTTGTCTTGGACAACTCGTTGCAAGGAAACTTCGCCCCCCTCGAGCTCCCGGCCGGTCTTGATGGATTGCTCGATATCTTCGGCAACAAACTCAGTGTAGACCCCAAGTCGAAGTTTAAGAGCCAGAAAGCGCCAGCTACGAAGGATGCTTCGCAACTCTACCTGAACATGAACTATGCCGGCGGAGTGGGGTCAAAGCCGGCGTGGGTCGCTGATTTCAAAGCCGCGCCGCAGCTCGGGCCGCTGGAAAAGGGCTTCCAGATTTCTCCATTGGTTACCACCGACATCGGCCACAACACCATTTCTGGCATCACCTACACGGATACGATCGATCTTGGAGTCTCGGCGGCCCGTGTCTTTATGCCCCGATCTGGCGTTCTGCAAGAAATTCTCTTCACCCCGGGCGTAACGTACGAAACCGACAGGGAGTTTGACCGCGACAATCTTTTGGCCACCACCGATTTCCGATTTAACTTCGCCCATCTCTACAGCCCCCAAAGTACCCGGAGCCTGCAACAGTTTGCCAAAGATCTCAAGAACAACCCTAGCCTCACGCCGGATCAAGAACCAGTTCCCTTTTGGGGATACCAACTGGATTTCCATCTGGGCACGGAGACGGGTGGCTCCCTGACCGATACCACGGTTAAGGCGACCACCGGGGGCCGAACCCAGACCCTTCCCGCCTACTCCGTAGCCCGAATTGTCCCGCAAGTTCACGGTCTGCTGCAACTGGGGCCGGTCTCGTTTGATTGCACCGGCACGGAACGTTACCTGGCAACCACGGAAAACACCGTGGTGCAACTGCAAAATAACCATTTATTGCTCGAACACGTGACGGGCTGGAAAGGCTACGGCGCTCTGATCGCCACGTTTAAGCCGGATCAGACTGGCCATTTTGCCCTCACGCTAACGTATAAGAATGGTTTCGCACCACCGAAATATCAACGGGTTAATACAGTTCAGGCTGGGGTATTGCTTATCTACTGAACATTTTTAGTCGTGGTATGAAACCCTTAAAGAAGTTGTGGGGCGTCGGGAGCGATGCTCCATTAGCGGGAGGACCCATTCAGGATCGCAAAACATGGCGGGTAGTACGGCCAATCTTGCAGCGGATTGACCGTGGGGTTAACCGCGATGCGAATCCTACGGTCAGCAATACCATGACCGCTGCTATCCGCTAAAAGGCAGGTTCAATCGTATGGCACACATGCGTCACGAGAATCGTGGGCCCTGGGAATTCATGCGGATAAAGAGGCTCATCCGATCTTCCGGATTTATGGCGAGGATAGGCTTGAAATATCTGGCGCTGGCCATTGGGGTCGTGGTGCTCACCTGCCTTCGCGCCGAGGGCGAGGCGGTGCAGTGCTCGGTCAATGGCAGCCCCTCGGGCGCGGAGGTCAATCTAACCGCGCCACTCCAAGGTCAGTTGGACCTGTACGTGGTCTGTCCCGCATCGCCTCCCATATTCAAGACGATCAACGTGAGCCTCACGCAGTTTGAAGGGGATGGCGGCTCGGTTCCGGTCGACCTGTTGCTCCCTCCCAAGTACAGCGCGGCGATTAATTCCCAAACTATCGCCTTTAACCCGCCGATGGCCCACCTCCGCCTGGCGATGACCAGCTTTCCCGCTGTCGGGAAGTACTCGGGCCTGCTGGTGGTGACTCCGCAGGGGAAGGACGCGCTGGTTTGGAAGATTACCCTTTCGCACGTGGCCCCTTCGGCGACGCTGGTGGTAAGCCGGCCGAGCCCCTGGCAGGTTACGCGGCCGTTTCTCGGGTGGCGTGAGGAGTTTGGGCCCGTGAGGAGACTTCTGTATTGGCCCTTGAAAAAGATGGGATGGTATCCGGCGGAGGATCCCATGTTCTCCCTCACCTTGTGGGAGAAGTCCGGCCAGGCAAGCCTGGAAGGCGTCTCGGTTCAGTTGGAGCAAGTTTCCAAGCAGCCGGAATCAGGCTTCAGCCTCCGCCGCAACGTGGACTTCACCTTCAAGGGAAAGCCCATTGCGGATTTCGAGGTGTTGCCCGGCGAGCCCGGCGAAGACCGCGCCATTGTTGCCGGACCTGCTCCCGTGGGGATGACCTTCAAGTTTCTGCAAACCGGCGAGTACAACTTTTTCCTGAACTTCCACGCCCTAAACTCAGTTTTGGACGACTCACAGCAAAAGGTCAATCTCGTGATCCAAGTTCGCGATTCTTCCGGATGGGCCGTCCTGTGGCTGCTGATCGCGGTGGCGATTTCGTTTATCTCTTACAAAATACTCTCTTCCCTGCGCCACCGCTTTGACTTCCTCCGCCAGCTTCGGGATCTCCGTCCGGGATGGCTTGCCGCTGAGCCCCCCGTCCTGGCGATAGTGTTGGTGAAGGCGGCCCTGAAGCAGACCGAAGACCTCAGCAAGCGGTTCTGGCTTACCGGGGCCGATGAGCTCGACGCGCGGATCGCGCGGCTCAAGAGTATGGTGGGAATCCTGGATAAGATCCACGAAACCCGCCTCAAGTTGGAGGATGCCGGGCTGGACCGGCTCCTGCGCATCCGCGCCGTGGCCAAGCTGGATCGGATCGTCTCCCGGCTGGGCGAGGCGGGGCTTGACGATGCCGCCCTCGCCAACTTCAATGCCGATCTCACCGCTTTTGGCGATTGGCTGGGTCCGGAGGCGAGCCGGGACAGTTGCTATTGGCAGGACCTCTGCGGCGCCATCCGCATACTGCTGGATGAACTGTCGTTGGCAGACATTACGGACGCGCACGCCCGGACGAAGATGAAAGCCCTGCGAGATTCCCTCAAGCCCAAACTCGAGCCCGCTCATACACCGGCCAGTTTAGATGGTAAGAGGGCGGCGGAGCGACAGTATGCAGTTCTGAAGATAGTCTGGGAAAGACGCCAGGCCGGCGAGTTCCACGACCTGGTCAATCTCATCCCGTCCCATGCCGACATTGATGATACCGCGCTCTTGGCTATGTTCACCCTGGCGGACGATCAAGCGTGGATGCGGCTCCATGATTCCCCGCCCGAGATTGTCCTGCCGCCCTCCGATGGTCCCGATCCCCCGCAAGCCTACGACCCGCTGCGCCTCGAGCTCAAGTCCAGTGATCCGGCGCTCAATGGCACGTACCTGTTTCAGCATGGGTTGCAGTTCCAGTGGACCTTGACGTTTGAGTATAAGAGCGGTCCCCTAAGGAAGCTCGTCAATAAGAGTAAGAGGTTAAGCAAGCGCCTCCCGCCTCCCAAATCCTTTTCCCTGATACCCGTATCCGCCGAGCCGCGAGTGGTCCAATACGTTCCCCGCTCCGGGCAGCTCAAGGCCAGAGTGCGAATCCAAAACGGCAGGGATTATATCGACATACCGGCGGCGAACATTCCTCCGAAGGAATTGAGCATTGCACCGTCCCCGGACTTCGGCGCTTATGGGGGCCTGGCGAAAGTGGAAATGGTGTCTTGGGCCATGGCCGCCCTGATTGCCGTGGTGACCGGCCTCTCGACTTTTTATTTCAAGGGGCCCACGTTCGGCTCCTTCCAGGACTACCTTACCCTGTTCCTATGGGGCGCGGGCGTGGACCAGGGAAAGAACTTCCTCCAGGTGTTGCAGACCTACTCGCCGTCAAAACCAGCGTCCTGATCAGGAATGCTGGGCATGAGTTTTAATCGCCGCGGGGGAATGCAGGGGGATTCTTTCTAGCCACTCGCCACTAGGCACTAGCCACTGCCCTTTTGACCCCGGCCCGTGTTTCTCGTCACTCGTCACTCGCCACACCTCACTGCCCCTTCGACTTTAGTCGGACATGTTGCTGCTTTGCATCAACATATTAAGTAGAATTCTACGTGCGTCAGACAGTATAGGCTTAATGAAAAAATGTTGACAAGCGTATTGGCCGCATGTATATTGGCCTTGTTCAGGGATAATCGGTTCGAAAAAACAACTTAATTTGAGTAATGAATCGGGGAAGCCCCGCGCCCATTTCGCGAGGGCAAGACCCCAGGGTTCATTACACGACAAACTTGGATTCCTCCCCAATCCATGCAGCGGCGCAGGAGCAATCGGGAGGAGCAAATGAGGCATCACGTGAGTGCGAGCGGGTCAACACAACCCTATGGTCTAGTGTAGTGTCCGAGAATTAACTGGACAATGTTTTCCGCCTCTTACTGCTGCGCGGCAGTGTACAGCCGGGTTGGATCTTTTCCAGAGTCTGGCGGCAGCGGGAGAGTTTCTCCCTAATGGATT